>Ga0082335_1002022_pt1 | contig 39648 bp, 34 predicted proteins | sample Subgrocontami58m_FD_72375 | JGI IMG/M metagenome (GOLD analysis project Ga0082335, IMG submission 72375) | Subsurface groundwater microbial communities from S. Glens Falls, New York, USA - GMW37 contaminated, 5.8 m (SPADES assembly) (version 2) ...
CGAGTGTGGCCTTGTGCGCGGTGATGACCGCAGCTGCACCATGCGCCGCTGCGACGATTACGGCCACGATCATGATCAGACGACCCATGATGGTTCTCCCGAGAAGCAAAACACGCACGATCCCCGCAGGGGACTTCCCCAAAAGCCCGCACGGGCCTTTGGGTGAAGCCCCCTGCTTCCTCTCGGGAGAGAGAAACGGGGGAATCACCGTGGGTCGGGGAAAGTGGTTTGGCCACTTCCCTTTGACCACCTCAATATTGGTTCAGCTTGACCGTGTGTGAAGCCATCGTCTTGGACACCGCGTTAGCGGCGCTCAGACCGACGAACACCTGTTGCACCACGAACAGCACGAACCCCAAGACAATGAGGCGCTTCAGCATGATCAGATCTCCAGTTGGAAATGGACCAGCGCGGGCCCGTGGAAGAAAAAAACACCACGGGTTGCGCAGGCCCGTGGACAAACGAATCTCTCCATTTGCCCCCGGAGACCTTCACATGCCCCTTGGGGCCGAAGAAGGTCCCCGAGGGCAGTTGCGATATGCCGGTCATTGCTGACCAGGCGTCACGATCGGCCGAGCGATCGTGAGGTTCATCCCGCAATGGGATGGGCTGGTGAACGCAATGTTCACGCAGAGGATACGGCTTTCCGATGTCCCCGCTCAGCAGGGACCACATTGGAAAGCCGATCAACGCACTTGGCGGAGCCAGGCGAACTCAGCGAACCTGGAGGCGTCAGCCTAGAGGTTTGCGGACCTACCTTGGAACGGATTGTCTCTGGCCGGAAGGCCTAGCCAATGGAATCGCACAGGGACTTTTGGCTAAGGGCGCGCCACATGAGGGATGGGCACACCATTTTGGGCGCTGCTGCTGCAACCACAGCAACAATTCTTGAATGCTCGCCAGGTACGCATGGGCCAGCTGCACGGTCGCACTGCAACGCGACGAGGACATTATGGGGGCCCAAAAGTTGGCCTGTCAAGACCTCCGGCCGCGCTGCTACCCGGCAAATAACGCTCCAAACGCGTGTTTTGTGGCGTTGTTTCGGGGAGCGGCCGCCTTGGATCATAGGCACACGGCCCGGTGTCCCGCCCGGCCGCCTATCTTGATTCGAGGAGTCGCGATCATGACCGACGCAGTCACGTTGGAGGCGAAGAAGATCTGGCTGGACAAGTTCCAGGGGGCATCGCTTACGGTGAACGTGGAGTTTGGCAACCTGCTGGTACAGAACGCTTTCAAGCGCACCTTCTACGTCACAGCACGCAATTCCCATTTCATCAGCGTGTTCGGGAGGGTCTTGCTCGGCGAGGAGCACGTGACCGAGCCGGAAAACCACGTACGCAACGCGTTCCGGAACGCCATGGACGACTTCGACAAGAAGATCGTGGCGGCCATGACGATCGTGAAGCATGCCGAGATTTCGAACATGGCGAGCTACAGCGCTGCGAGGGCGGTGAACGCCCAGATCATCACGCCCATCTCAAAGATCCACCTGGACTTGCTTCAGAAGGCCGATCAGTTCCTGCTGCTGATCAATACGCTGTGGCTGCATGGCGAAATTGACGGCAGGGAGCGGGCGCGGCGCGAGCTCGAGGTCAAGCGCAAGCTGCGCGGTGTGGTGGCAGCGACGCGCAACATGTTTCTGTCCCTGCGCAATCACCTGAACCGACGCAAGCCCGAATCCGCGGCCGAAGCGCACGCGGAGGTGGCGAAGCTCGGCGGCGGCCCAGCCAACGAGGCGGCCGAGGCCGCGGCGGCCCTGGAGGACTCTGCTGCGGAGGAGGACCCGGTGCCCTCGCCCGCCGCGGCGCCTGGCACGGTCGCAGAGAAAGGCAAGCTGGCATCGACGGATCGGGACACCCCGGCGGCAAACGAAGGCTCGCAAAGCGAGCGGAAGAAGCTCGCACGCGCCAAGAAGGCGGCCTGAACCGGGTCCCCGGGGCCGGCTCGCAGCTGGAGCAATGAGCAGCCTGAACCGCGACCAGGAGCGCGCGGTCGCCACAAGTTCGCACTGCATGGTGGTTGCGGGGCCCGGCTCGGGCAAGACAAGGGTCATCGTCGCCAAAGCCGAACACATCTTGCGCACCCTTCCCGGGTCGCGGGTGGCGTGCGTGACGTTTACCCGTGACGCGGTCCGGGAGATCCGCAACCGGCTGGGCGCGCAGCTTCGGGAAGCACGGGTCAGCGCCCCTATCGTGGGCACGTTCCACGCCCTGGCCGCCCGCCAGCTGGAAAAGGCCGGGCGCATGGGCAAGCTGATCAAGCCGCGGGAGCAGGAGGAGTTCATTCGCCGCGCACTGCAGACCAGTGGCGCGGACATCCCGTTCGACAAGGCCATCGGGGCGATCGAAGCCTGCAAGGCCTCGCTCACGTTTGGCCCCGAGGATGACGCGGTCGGGGCGCTCTATCGCGAGTACATGCACTTGATGGAGCGCAACCAGGTCGTGGACTTCTTCGACGTGATGGCGGACTGCGTGCGCCTGATGCGAAGCGGCGAAGTGGCACCCGTGCCCGCGACGCATCTGCTGGTCGACGAATACCAGGACGCGGACCGCGTCCAATGCGAGTGGACCCTGGAGCACCTGAAACGGGGCGCGGTCGGCACGGTCGTCGGGGACGACGACCAGACCGTCTTCGCGTGGCGGCGCGCCCTGGGTTACAGCGGGATGCTGGAATTCGCGCGGACCACGAATGCAGCAAAGGTCGTGTTGGCGACGAACTACCGCTCTCATGAAGAGATCGTTGTTGGCGCGGACCGGTTGATTTCTCAGAACCGCGACCGAATCGAGAAGCGGTTTGTCGCTCACAAGGGGCGCGGGGGAAGGATCGAAATCCATCGGCTGCCAACGCGCGGCGAGGAAGCGGACACGGTCGTTTCGCAGATTCTGAGCGATGCCACCGCGGTATCCGACAACCCGCGCTACCGCCTTACGGTCCCTCCCCAGCGCTGGGCGGTCTTGGCGCGCACGAACCGCCTGCTGCGCTGGGTGTCCGCCGGACTCAAGGCGGCTGGGGTCCGCTATCGGATGAACACGCAGGACCTCTGGGGCGATGTCCCGGTGGTGTTCCTGCTGGGACTGTTGCGATCCGTTCAAACCGGCGATCGAGACGCAATCGACCACATCCTGCATTGGGCCGGCGTTTCCAACGCGACCCTCACGCGCCTCCATGCGCACTACCGCGATTCGTTTGCGAGCCTGCTCCATGGCGGCGCGAAGGAACTGCCGCCACAGATCGAAGCCGACGAAGCGAAGATCATCGACACCCTGATGGGGCATGGTTCCGGTTGGCGCCGCAACATCGCCCGCGGGCGAATCGACATGACGATTCGCCTCGTCGAGCAATGGATGCAGGGTTTCGTCAAGGACGACGACGAGGGCGAGCGCCTGGAGATTGCCGCGGATACGCTGTGCAAACTGCAGGGTCCGCTGCTCGATCGAGTCAACACCGTGAGCGCGCCTGCCCGCGGTGCCGGTCACGAGAGCCAGGTGGACCAAGACGATGGCGTTGAACTGCTCACGATGCACTCGAGCAAGGGGCTGGAGTTCGACAAGGTATGGATCATCGCCGCCGAGGCGAGCGTAATCCCGAACCCGAAGTCAGACGCAGAGGAAGAGCGCCGGCTCATGTACGTGGCGATGACCCGTGCACGGCAGGCGCTGCATATCTCCTCCTGCATGGCGAACCCTCCCAGCAGTTTCCTTGCAGAGGTCGATGCTTGAACCCCAGCGCTGCCGGCATGACCCACTACATCGCCGCCGAAACCTGCGCACCGACGTGAACGTAGCGCTCTGGCGCGCACGTGAGGATCATCGTTTGGATATCCTGTCTTGGTGCTTAGGAGGTGGAATTGTCATTGATATTGTTGAACTGAAGGATGAGCTAGTGATCGGATCGCGGATGAATCGATAGTTCTCTACCAATGCAAGGAGGAGCTACTAGAGGGAACGGCTGCAGCAAATCGACCTATAATCTATCTAGCGTGACGTTTCGCGGCGCTTCAGCACATGATCCGCAAAGGCCAGCAAGTCCCCATCAAGCCAGAGTGGCCGGACGCGGGGGACGATCAATTCATATGGAACGCCCTTGAAGATGAGGATGGCGGCAGAGTGAGGATTATGCCCCTCATGCCTGACCTCACCTACCCGCCGGTGACAATCGTCGAAACAAAACTGATGAGAGAAAGTGTTACAACCAAGTACTGCGACCCTTAATACCCCTCGCATCCGCCTCGACCTGACGCAGGCACCCGCATACGCAGCCATACGAAGTTGGTGACAAAGAAATACCCGGGAATTGTGCGCAGCATAAGCACAACCTCGCCTATATGGAAAGGTGGATCTCCCTCCTTTAGGGGACCGGGGGGCGATCTTCTTGTCGGCGTCGTTGGCCTTGAAGCAGCAGATCTTCTGCGGCGGCCTAGCAAAACTCGAATTCCCACGAGACGTGCTATTCAGGCTGCGTGAGGGGGAACACACCCGATATGAATTTGTCGCTCAAATCACTTCTACACCTGGTAACATGTCAGCATAAAGGCGTGATTATTGTAGTCATGAATCACGGTTCCGACTTGGTTCAATGCCCCCGTTGATGAAATCCACCATAAGAACTACTACCTCACCACTGCGGCGTCCAGCCCGCGACGGTGATGTGCGGCTGCCCGTACCAATAGTGGATCTCTTCGCCGGCCCGGGAGGCTTGGGCGAGGGTTTCTCGTCAGTTAGTGTGTCGGGCAAATCGTTTTTCCGTCTCAAGCTGTCGGTTGAGAAGGAAGTCAGCGCACACCAGACGCTCGAACTGCGCAGTTTCTTCCGCCAATTCCCTCCAGCTGAGGTCCCTCAAGACTATTACCGTTTCCTTCGCGGTGAAATTGATAGAAAGAAACTATTCGCTCGCTATCCAACGCAATCTCTGGCGGCGCGCCTAGAAGCTTGGTGTGCGGAACTGGGCTCTGAAGCACTCTCAGCGCAACAGCTGGACGCCAGAATCAGAGCGGCAATCGGAGGCCACTCCAATTGGGTGCTGATTGGCGGACCTCCCTGTCAGGCTTACTCTGTCGCGGGGCGATCTCGCAACAAGCACGTATCCGCGCGAAAAATGGACGCGGACCCGAGGCATTTTCTATACCGCGAATACCTGCGTGTGCTAGGGACGCACTGGCCGGCCGTTTTTGTCATGGAAAACGTGACCGGCATCCTTTCTTCCAAGGTCCAAGGTCAGCCGATTTTTGATCGCATTCTCCAAGACCTTCAGAACCCCCGAGAGGCACTCAGTACTCCACAAGTTGGCCACGCGGGTTATGAAGGCTATCGAATCTATTCACTCGTTCAGGAGTCCCAAGGCTTCGATATCTTTGGGCTTCCCAATCACAATCCCGGCGCCTATGTCATCGAAAGTGAGAGGTATGGCATTCCCCAAGCAAGGCATAGAGTGATACTGCTCGGGGTGCGTCACGATATTCCTACCTCTCCCCCGCTTCTCACACCGGCGAAATCTCCTGTAACCGCTCGCCATGTCCTTGAGGGACTTCCGCGGCTCCGATCAGGGCTTTCGCACGCGATTGATTCCCGCGAAGAATGGCTTGCAGTCATACGAGAAAGTCCGCAGGAGCCGTGGTTTGACGAGGTGCGCAAGAAAGCAGGTGCAGATGTGCTGCACCTGCTGATCAAGACAGCTCAGCATCTCCGTGCGCCGCTTCATGACCGAGGCGGAGAATTCGTGCCGCACCGAGCCACATCCCTTTACTGGGGAGATTGGTATCTCGACGACAGAATTCAAGGGGTATGCAATTCCACAACCCGTGCACACGTCACGGAGGATGTTTACCGCTATCTTTATGCGGCCTGCTACGCCACGGTACACCGGAAATCTCCCCGTTTGAGTGACTTTCCCGAAACCCTATATCCAGACCACCGTAACATCAGCGAATCGCTGGGGCACAACAATTTCGCTGATCGATTTAGGGTACAACTGAAAGATGAACCATCAACTACAGTCGTAAGTCATATCGCCAAGGACGGCCACTACTACATTCACTATGATCCAACGCAGTGTCGCAGCCTAACGGTGCGCGAAGCGGCACGGCTCCAGACCTTCCCAGATAACTATTTTTTCTGCGGAAATCGCACTGCGCAATACACTCAAGTCGGCAATGCGGTCCCTCCGCTTCTTGCAAAGCAGATCGCCGAAGTCGTAAAGACGTTCTATTGAAACTTCCAGTTCGCCGGATTCAAATGGACAGCCTTTCCCGCAAACACCGGAGCTGGAACATGTCGAAGATTCCGGGTAAGAATACGTCCCCGGAAATTGCGGTCCGCTCTCTGCTTCACCGTCTGGGATACCGGTTTAGTTTGCATCGGAAGGACCTTCCAGGAAAACCAGATATTGTCCTGCCGATGTACGCTACGGCGATATTCGTTAATGGCTGCTTCTGGCACAGACACTCGGCGTGCAAGTTCGCCTACACGCCGAAGACGAACGTCTCGTTTTGGCTGGAGAAATTCAAGAACAACGTAGCAAGAGACAAGCGCGCCAAAACGCTTCTTAAAGAAAAGGGGTGGAAGGTGCTGTACGTCTGGGAATGCGAATTACGAAAGCCATACAGGCTCGAGCGCAAACTGACGCGCGCCATTAAACAGGTCGATGGCCGATGACGTCGACTGCAAATCGTAGGGGCCAGGACATGGAGCTGCAAGCGCGTGCTTCGATTGAACTTGCTGGGGGAGCACGCATTGAACGCCATGAGCGGACGCTGCCGAATGCGGCGCGGATGATTTCTGCCATGCGGCAGATAGGGTATAGCTTCGAGCACGCGATTGCGGACCTGATCGACAATTCCGTCAATGCGAAGGCGTCCTCGGTACTCGTGCGTTTTGTTTGTCACGATGATCAGATCCATTCTATCGTTGTAGCGGACAACGGCACCGGAATGTCCGAAGAGGAGGTCCGTGAAGCAATGCGGTTCGGATCCGAAAGGGATCTGACACCTGCGTCCCTTGGCAAGTACGGCATGGGGCTGAAGCTAGCATCTCTGAGTTTCGCGAGGTCCCTGTCTGTTCTCAGCCGGCACGCGAATAGGTCATGCGGTCGACGCTGGACTATCCGGGGCATTGAAAACGAGTGGGATTGCGATGTTCTCACGGAATCTGACGCGCTGAGCCAGATACGTGGTCCGTGGGGACCCTTGAATATTGCGACACATGGAACAGTTGTCGTCTGGGACGAGCTCGACAAACTGGCGGTAACCTCTGCGGGCCTGCGAGCGACCCTGCGAACACTGGCAAAACGTCTGGAATTACACCTCGGTCTGTGTTTTCACCGGTTCCTGGAGAACGGCAAGGTCGGCATCTACTTGGACCAGCAGACCGCGGGCCAAGCTCCCCATTCTTTCCACGTTGCGGTCACTCCCTTGAACCCGTTTGCGTATCCAGCGTCAGGAAACCCCGAGTACCCAAAAACCTTTCGGACAGCCATAGACGGGAGCGGGACTCTTAACCTGGAGGCGCACATCTGGCCGCCTAATTCACCGTTACCTCAGTACAAACTTGGAAACAAGGCAGCCGCACGACAGGGCTTCTACTTTTATCGAAACGGCCGCCTCATTCAATCCGGGGGCTGGAATGGACTTGTTCAGCACGACACCGAACAACACAGCTCGCTCGCAAGAGTGAAGATCGATCTTCCACGTGAGCTCGATGGCGCTTTCGGCCTTAACGTGCAGAAGTCCGCCGTAGTCGTGCCCCCAGGCTTTGGGCTCGCCGTCACAGCCGCCACGTCGTTGGACGGGCAGCCCTTCGACGCGTACCGCAGGGCGGCCCAGCAGCTCTACCGGCATAAGGACATCCGAGCTCACAAGAGCCGCCCCCTGATCCCAGGAGCGGGCATCCCTCTGAATCTTGCCAAGACGGCCAAGACCCTGTTACTTCCCGCCGGCATCCGTCACCGGGAAGTGGGATTTGAATGGAAAAAGCTGGCGACGACGGAGCTGTTCAAGTTGGATCGTAAACGGCGTGTCATTTGTCTTAACAGCGACTACAGACACGTTCTTCTTTCGGCGCAACGCCATGGAAGAGCTGATCTGCCGGTACTAAAAGTGCTGTTGTTTCTCTTGACTGCTGAGCATTTCGACAACGAGAGAATTTCGAGTAGGAAGAAGGAGCGGTTGGCAATTACGAATTACTTGCTAACCAGCGCGGCGACAACTACGAAGATTAGGGACACTTGAATGGGGAAACAATGACTAATGAACAGTAATAAGTTCAGGTCAATCTCTTGAGGCCCGTGATATCGCCGGAAGACTTCGTCCGATATGCAGGCCAATATGGTGAGCGCTGAGAAACGCGCTTTCAAGGTGAGCGCCTGAGACTCCAAGCCGCATGAGAGGACAAATTACAATTGCTAGACCTAGGATCGCAACCTTTTGTCCCCTCCCTTCAGAATCCCGACCCCACACGTGGCTTGATGCTCAGACGGCTTCTCTTCCATTCCCCAGTCGTGTATCCGGCGAGAATGTTTGCCCCGTTCAGGCTCGGCTGCTATAAATTGCCAGTATCTTGGCGCCCTCGCTCGCTTGCCTGCTGTTGGGCTTCCTTTTCCACTGTTCAGACGCCAGTTCCGCAATTCGTCTCGTGATATCAAGCTGTAGCGACGACAGTTCCCCGCTCTGATCGCCCCACTGATAGATCTGGAACCATTCCTTGGCCTGAAGCCTCGTGCACGCCGTCATACCTGCGCCTTCATCGGCGCGGAGGCCTAGCCCGGCATTCTTGCGAAGTTCAGAAGACAAGGCACCTGTCACCTGCAGAGACTTCGCCTTTTCCTTCAGAAGAAGCCAGAACTGCTCCTTCTTCAACCACTCTGACGGATTCTTTCCGACAGCGCTCTCGGACCGAATCTTTTCGACCTCAGGAATCCAGTCACGTATCTGCGCCTTAAGCGCGCCCGAAAGACCCTGCTGATCCCATATTTTTCCAAAGTCAATCAATTGATCTGTCTTGTAACCTAACAGCGCAACCACATAGTTCGCGAGATGGCCCGGAAAGGGAGTTATCTTCATCGCCTTTACGATTGCCAAGACTCCGCGATACAGAATTGCTTTCCCGATCAGTTCTCGATATTCATCATCCGACGGCTCCCAGTCCTTTCCTTCATTCGGGACGCCCTCCATGAATTTAAGAAAATTCTTCTGCCCTCCCAGACTAACGAGATGCGGAAGACCATCATAGGCATTCACATAGCGTGCGATGTCTTCCTTGGTTATCCGCTGATCGGAAGGAAATTCTTCTGCAAACCTGTCGCGCTGTGGTTTGGTTCTTCCTCTCCTCGAGCGTTCGGTCTGATAGCTTCCCCTCGCCCTCTCGTAGAACCACTTCGACCTCTCCCCGGGGACCCACCGTCGCATGGCCACCCGTTCCAACCCAACATGAAAGCTGTGGCGGGCACGAAGATCCACTTCGCTCACCTTGTTCTGCGTGTTCGACAGTCGCGATATCTCAGGGACGACTGTCTCGAACTGGTCTGCCGGCACCTTGGTGATCTTTGCCTGCACGTAGACGTGGGAGAGATCAGCTTTGTTTTCCCTCCGAGCCCTGTGTATTGAGGCAGTGGTCTGGCCACCATTTACAATCTGAATGCCGCGCAGCTTCTGTATCCTGCTCTGGTCGGGCGTGAATATTATGTCCTCCGCGACAATCGTGATTCCGTTGTTGTATGCGAGGAACCGGTCAGGCTCTTTGATGAGTGTTTCAAGTATTCCCCTGTTGATCTTTCCCTTCGCCTGTAGGTACGAGCGCACGTTCAGCTCCAGAAGACGGGACCCGTATTCGTCGTACCATTCCGACAGCAAAGCCCCAGGCAGCATAGCGACGCTCGTGCTGTAGCCCTCAAGCGGGTCCGCATTTGAGAGGCATGCGAGTCCTCCGCCGGGATAGGCCGACAGATCCACCTCGATCGGCTCGTGGCTCGATCCTCCTGCGCGGAACCGTCTCAAGCGCTCCAGATCCCATGCCTCGCGAGCCACCGCAAAGCCCAGCAGCTGAGCTCTCCGCTGCTTTTCCCTTCTGACAGAAATTACACAGTTCGTGATCAGCGAAATCTGCACGTTCCTTAACCCAGCCCTTCTGGACGAAATGTCGTAAATCATCGCGTGGGATTGCTGACTGGGATCCGGACCTCTGGAGCCTGCGTCCATCAGGAATGCGAGAAATCGTTCAGCCATCTTGAAGCTCCGGTCAATATCGCCCGCGTTGAGCGTGACCGGATTCCCGTCAACCGGGTGTCTGTAGTCCGCAATCACTAGATCGAGCCGTGAGTCCTCCTCCGCAATTTCATATGCGCTAACCTTGAAATCGTGACCTTTGTATTTTCCGGCATAGTGACAGGCTGTCGGAGACTCCAGCGCTCCCGCATCCGACAGGTCCCGGATCGCAATCCGTGTGAATGCGTTTTCCTTGAAGTCCTCACCGGCACCACCGTCACTTCCGTCGTTCGGATGTTTTGCCTCTTCCAGAACGTCGTCTTCAAGTTCTCTGCAAAATTCAGCTATGTCCATGATCAGCTCGGTTCAGAAGAAAACCCGCCAGCCATCTCCCCGATTTCGTCGTATAGGGGATTGATATTCGAAAGATCGGCCGAATTGTTAACATCGCTTACGCCACTCCGCAGCGCCCCCTATTTGATTCGTGGAAACTGGCTGTCGATCCGATACACCCTCGAAAAGCGACAAGAGTAGCCGTACACTTGGTAATGCGGTTCGTGAATCTGGTGATAACCGGCATGAATCAGACGATCGAAGAAATCGTCACGCAACGGTTCACGCAACGCGTCGAGAAGGCCGGAAACCATTTCTGCTAAGGTTTCCCTCACCCCAAGCTTTCGGTCGAACGCTACGTGACATAAATGCAGGTCTTTGAGACCGTCCTCGTCGAGCTGTCGCTCATTGGCGATGTGCACTCGGTCGAAATCGGTCGCTGTGGTCGACTTGACCTCGATTGCACGCCCGAGCCAAGCAGAATCCTGATTTGCACCTGAGGGACCCAACCACGCCGACAGAACTTGTGCTGGCTCGCAGACCACTGATGCAATCAGGTTCTTCAGCACTAATACCTCGCCGAACAAGCACGTCTGCTCCTCTACAGTCAGCCCATCCTTGCCAGCAGCCTTGAGGAATTTCTTCCAGTGCGCAATTCGCTTGTTCAGTGCGATGCTGCCCTTTTCGATTGTGTCTGCGCGGAGAATCCTCTCCAGTACATCGCAGGCAAGCACACCGAACACGTCTAGATACCGCCGCTCCAATAGCATTAGCGATATCCGCAAACGCCCAGTCTCCTGATTCCAGTTCTTACGGAGCAGGAATCCCTTGGCGGCATCGTCGCTCATACCGCGACCGGGCTCCGTCGGCAGATCCAGTGCCAGTCCCACAGTTCCTCCGAGACGAACCGGCAGGGCGTACAGCACGTGGATGCCCCCAGCGGCGAGACGCCGTTCGTAAGTTCCGGGATTGGTCCAGCTTTCCTGCTCAAGCAGCCGCCAAGCTTGCCTGAGTTGTTCAGAAGTCCCCAAAGTCCCCCTCCTCGGCATACCTGTTGGTTACAACATAACGGATGTCTTGGGCCGTGTTGCTTTCAGGGAAGCTGATCGCAACGCCCACCAGCGGGACCCCACACCTAAGATTCGGTTTTTCGATAGCTTTTTCATCCAGCGGGTACACGAGCAGCAATCCGCGGTTTTTGGGTCGCGCAAACCGAATGTCCCTCCCAGACGGACGGTCTGGTGGCTCCGATGCCCTATTTCTTCTTGTGTCGAGTTCCCAACGCTCACGTGTTCGTGCAAAGGCAAGCGCGCGCTCACCGGGATCAAGATCCCTGAGCTCATCTGACGGATTGACCAGACGGCCTATGGTGTGACGCTCTTTGGTTGTGCCGTCGGGATTCCGGAAGATTCCGCTCACTGGCAGCCCGCTGAAGAATTCGTCCAACGGCTGTGCTCTGGAGAGCCCAGACGAGGCGAGGTGAACAGTCCAGCACTGCAACTCTCCCTGTGAATTCTGGCGCGCGATGTAGTTGCTCCATAGCAGCGGATTGGCCCGCGGGGCACCGGCGGCATCGTATTGCGCGAGAAACTGCAGAATCCTGTCCGATTTCACTCCAGTCCACGTATAACCGCCTTCACGCTCGCCGCCGGCACATTTGCCGAGGCTGTCGAGAAACCGCTTCAGCGCCCTGAGGTTCTCGGCCGCCTTGCCTAGGTCAAAGGTCACTGTCTCGCTGATATCCCCTTTATAGGAAAGCCACATCTCCGTGCCATGCCGCATCTTTACCTGCGATGTCACGAGTAGCACAGGATGGGACCTGACGCGAAGCCCGTATTGCCGCGGGGTTGCTCCGATGCTGACCATGTAGTCAAATTCCTGCTTCAGTTCCTCAGAAGCCGCCGCAATGTGCTGGAACCACCTTGTTAGATCGTCTGTGGTAAATAAGCGGCACACGTCTATATATTTCTCCCTGTAGCCGAACCAACGTCCCATCTGCATGAGCGTGTCGTACATCCGCGACGCTCGGAGAAAGTAACTGACAGTAAGTCCGTCAAGGGTCAGACCGCGCGACAGCTTGTCTCCCCCGATGGCGACCACGTTGAGTCCGGTGGCGCGATGCTGTTCGTAGTCCAGCGTGTCCAAGGCTGAACCATTGATACTCCGGACGACCACGCTCACGGCAGTGCGCGTAAGCTTCGCCGATACGTCAGCAAAATCAGGCAATTCATAATCCAGCCCGCAGGCTTGCGATGTCGGGATGTAGTCTTCGTCCCAGAGCGCTTGGAATTCGTCCATGATCGATGGCGTTCGATCACCGTCTCCCATCTCCAGTCGGTTGACGATTTCCCGTAGCGCTTCCTCGATCTCCTCGCGGACGATTTCCTGTACTTTGGTGAATCGCACGACATGGACGAGCATCGAATTGATGATCGGACCCGACTCGCGTAATCCTCGAACAGCAGAAGAAAGGATGAAGCACATGATGGCACGCCGCACACTTTGCGGAATCTTTCTGACGCCATCTATGAGTGGGATGTGGGCAGTTTTCAGTTCCAGCCTAGGCGGCATCCAGCCATCGACCTCATCAGGTTTGGCGGACACGGCATGGTCATCAATGATTCTAGTGACAGGCAGTGCCCCTACTGATTCGAGTCCGGCTTCAACGTCCTCCTCGATTCCGAAGATTCTGGACGCTCCGATGTAGTTGCTTGGCGCGGGAAGATTAAGGATGAAGCTCCTCGGAAACAGGTCTTCACCACACTGGGCCGTTCTTGCCTTTTCGTGGATGAAGATGTTTGCAAACGGTGTTGCGGTAAACCCTACGTACGCAGACTTATCGAATGAGTATAGAAGGCTTCGGATAAGCTTGTTCGTTTTTGTGGGATCGTGTTCGAGATCGGGCTCCCCGTTCTCGTCCATCGGGATGCGGTTGGTATCGACGCTTGCCTGGTCGGATTCATCGTCAATAATCAGAGCGGGGGTATTTCGGTGATACTTGCGACCCGTGTCCGGGTCACTGGCGTCGGAAGAATGGTCGATCCATGCCAGCAGGTTTCTTAGAATGGTCACGTTCTTCTTGACTACGAACAGGAGCGGATTTCCGCCGGGATGAATGGCAAAGTGCTGCGCGATCGCGCGCCGGAAGTCCCCAGCCTCGTTGCGGTTGGTCACCGAGTCGGCGTGTAGCCCCGGCCCGAAACGATGCACCCCGATCGGCTGAAACCCGCCGGCGGATTCGTCCGGTGGGGCGGCCCTGTACCCCAAGAAACCCTCATCCAAGCGGATCTGAGTCTGGCTTCGAAGATTGTTGTGCAATCCGGCGAGAATGATGAAAACCTTGTAACCGGCGTCGGCCGCCTTGCAGACCAGCCCCGTGTACGCACCCGTCTTTCCAGACTGGACATTGCCCATGACGAGACCGCGGCGGTCCCAAGGGCCGGAGCGTAAGGGGTCTTCGAGGCGCCCCAGAACCTCGTCAACCAGCTTTTCCGCGTTGGCCACTGCGGCCGGCTCCAGTCTCTGCTCCTGAATCAGGAAAAGCTTGTACCGATTCCAGAACCGCCACTCGATGTCCCCACGCCTGCCGGGAAGCCAGGGCAAGTGATCATCATCGCCCCCCAAGGCACGCGGATCGTTCGACCAGACCGTAAAGACTTCCTCGAGTCGCGCCACCAGCCTTTCAGGATCCACAGACGCACTGAACATGGGCAACGCCAGCAATTCGGCAACCTTCTCCGCGATCTGCTCCCGGGTCAGAGGTTGTTGCTGTGTGCTCTGTACCTCCGCAAGCGCAAGCTGGCACATCCCGACAGCCATATCGAAAGCAGACAAAGCTCCACCTCAGGTCTCTAACTGTTCTACCAAATCAGGATATCGATTGAAGGGTTCGGACGCCAGCAGATATGCTACAGCGCTTGCGTGGCTTAGATTGGACTGCCGCAGGAAACCGTAAGTCTTTTTCAGGTCCGCCAATACCTGGTTCACCGGCACTCCTTCGTAAGGTATTGCGTGATCCGTGTCCGATTCAGCAACATCAATCCAGATCTTCTCAACTGGCACCGTTTCCTCTATCAGCCGGAAAGCCGATTCAACCTCGGCACGGAGAGGCCCGAGCCGTTCCAGCACGCCATGAATCAGGGGATGCTGTCTATTGATTTTGTAAACCGTGCGTCCGGCGCGAACCTTGGAATCCCACGGCCGCTCAATGATCAATCCACCTGCCACCGGCCGTGGACCGTAAGTTCCCCGAAATACAAAAACCTCTTTTGCGCGCTTCCGCTGACTTTCGGCCAGTCCCGTGAGCCTGGGACGAAGCGCAGCGGGAGGTCTGGCCGTGGATTTCTTGACATCCAGAGACCATTCGAGGTCCATAGAATTGCCGATATCAATGCTCAGCCGCGCGAGCTTGTATTGCTCTTCCTTGGTCCATGAGCGGCTTCCCCGACCCAGCCGCAGCCAGTCGCCCGCAAGTAACATCCGGTCATTCCGGTAAATGTAGAAACCCTGCTGCGCTATCCAGCCGCGCGGACCGGCGCCTTGATCGAATTCGGCTTCAGAAAGTCTGTCCTTGTGCGGCATTACATAACCCCGGACGCGGACAATTTGTCCGTTGTAGGTGATTTCATCGAGCGGCGTGGACTCTGACGGAGCCTGTGTGCTGATATGGAAAGGGTCCCACGCGCGCAATGGGTTCCCGTTGACAAAAATATTGAGCCCCGAGCGATGTGTTGCCGCTTCCCCCGATAGGTGACGATGAAATATCATCTCTAGGTAGTGTTGAACGTCTTTCACATGGGCAAGAAATTTCTGATGAGCCTCGTCCTCGTTGACATCCTCACCGCCGACCAGACGATCGACCTCGTTCCAGATCACCAGCGTGCCATGACTCAATCCCATCAGACGCTGGAATACTGCATCTTCGGGTTGAGCCAAGTCCTTCCGAAGCCGCCATTCATTGTGTTTGACGACGTAATCCAGATCCCATTGCCGGCCAGCCAGAGCTGTCGTTTCCGTTCTTGACCACACGGTGAGCTGCCGGCACTGGGAAAAGGAGGCAGTCTTTAGCCCCAGGCCGAATCGTCCGAGGTCATTGCCGGTTCTCGGATCGGTGGGGCTGGCCGTCCCCGGGCGCATCGCCTCCACGAGAACCCCTTCACTCATTCCCCTTCCGTCATCAAGAATTGTTACTTGAGACCGGGGGCCGCTCCAGCGGAAATCAATCCAGATGTTGCATGCCTGGGCCGTAACGCTGTTGTCGAGGATGTCCGCTATCGCGGTAGACAGGCTATAGCCCACCGACCGTAGCGATTCGACCAGTGCCCTCGGGTTCGGATTCGCGAGGTCGTACGGCATATCCGTCATCAGTACCTTCCGCGGGTCGGACGGCTTGGGGCGGGTCCGTTCACGACCGGCTGATCTCTGAGTGCCCCCCCTAGCGCGACGGCAAGCTGTGGGAAACTTTCATCGTAGTTGCCATCAGCTGGAATGGGCTTCTGCACGTCAAACCCGAGCCGCCTTCCTGATGGCCACGACTCCCAGTAGCGGCCGGCGATTTCTCTGAAGACCGGAAGATTCGCGCCGCCGCCACATGGAATGATCTCAATATTATCGACGGGCCTGAATAGGGGTGGGGCCATAAGTGTGGCGTAACTATCGATGATTTCTTCAGCCGACCTGAGAACGCCGAAAAGAGAGTCGATCAATTCCTGCTGCATCGCTTGAAAGCCCCTCACTCTCGTGAAAATGTGCAGCGTTATGCGCGCAAGCCGCCTCCCGCCGGAGAGCGTCGGAATCGCTTCCTGAAACTTAAATATGTCCTCCTTCCAGCGCCGAATATTGAGTTCGATTTCAATGTGGTCGCGCGCGGTCAGCCTGTCCTGGGCACCCTCTTCGATGATCTTTGCGAGGAGACCGTCGATATAGTCGCCTGCTTTCGTTACCGATACTGGGATCCCATGCGTATGAACTCTGTCTACTGTAGGCAAGCCGTCAGGCTGAATGCCCGCAAACAGCGCTATGTCCGTGGTGCCGGCCCCGATATCCATGATCGCCGCAAGAAATCTGCGATTGGGGACTTGGCTCAGGACAAGAATACCAGCAGCCACTGGTTCCAATACTCCCTGAGGCGAGATGCACCTGAGGGACGCCGCCTTTGGCGAAAGTGCATCCAAGAGTTTCCTCGCCAGTCCGGCATCGATACTTCCAGTGTAGGACGTGCCGAGCCGCCGCTCGAGTTGCAGCCCCGCCGCAATGGCACCTGTCATTTGCTGGTCAACCCACCTTCCCCTATCGGGCCCGAAAACCGGACGAGTAAAGCGATAGACCACGTTGTCCAGCAGTTCGTCTCCGTACTGCCCGCGGAGGTAATCATGCGTCAGCCGCAGGATATGGGCGAACATCAGCGCGATTGCGTCGGCAAGGCTGAATTCGGTACCGGTCTGATTGAATGCGCGCGGGAGCGATACCTGGTCCAGTTCGCTCTGCTCACCGGTCGTTAGCCAGCGCTTCAGCGAGTCAAGCCGTCGCTGCGGCGAACCATGGACCTCCAATGATTTCCTGACTGCTAAGGAGCCAAAATATATTTGGCCGTCCGCCGCAAACAGGAGGGACGAATCGATCGGGAATTCCTTTACCGGGTCTCCCTCGCATTGTCCCAACGGGACCGCAAACGGTGCCCCCCCGTCGAAGCTGACGGCCACCTTGGACATGCTCGTCCCGTAGTCAATGCAAATTATCGTTGACATCCGCCCGTGCGGCTTAGGTTTCAACGCTCCGGAACTTACTGCTCGCCCGGCTCGACTATCGCCTGGATGACCTGAAACAGCCCTGTTCCTGCATCTGACCTGCGCACCACCCCGGGGGAAAGTACGCGTACGCGCCCGCCGGGCGGAACCGGCCCGGTTGCACGCTGTCTGATCGGGTCATAAGACACGGTACGGTTACGCTCGCCGTCCAGCTGCAATCCCTTTCTCGCGCCAAGCTGATTGATTTCCACCAGCAATGTTCCCCGCACCGCCCGCTCCGTTTCCGGATCTTGGCCCGAATCAAGCGACGCCAGTTCATCCGCGCGAAGCAGGACCTGCGCGAGCACGTCGGTCTCCGAAAGGGATTCCCGTGGACGTACTTTCGTGGAGCCATCGAAACTGCCGCCCAGTGCGAGCCAGCCTGCAACCTCTTCCGAAGAAATATCATTCTGTTCCAGAATGCTGTGGCACATCTTTTCGGTCGAGCCTGCCCCAGCTTCAAGCATTCTCGCTTTCCGGACCAGTTCGGTTGCACAGACCCCGTTCAACGCAAACACCGTCGTGAGTTTCTCCACCTGAGCGAAAAGCTCCTTTCTAAACTGCTTCCACCTCCGGTCCTCCGGCGAAATCCAGTCCTTCTCCATGGACGAAGCGATTTCGAATGGCGTGTCGGACAACAAAAGGCCTTGGAAGCGTTTCACCAGAACTGACAACAACTCTGAAACAGAGACAGCGACGCCGGTTTTCTCTGCCGTCTGGTAGCCTTCGCTATCCTGAAGAATTCTTTGCATCACGAATGTGCGAAGGAGGCCCTTCAGGTTCTTCCCCGGCGGTACAGGCGTCTTGGCTGCCAAACGGGCAAGCACCGTACATAGATTGCGCTTGCCCAGGGCGCTGGAAGTCGCCGGCAACATTCCAAGCAACCCGACTTCATCCGTCAGCCTCTGAATGACATGAGAAACGTCAGCGGCCCTTGAAAAGAAAAGCGCCATAAAGATCTGGCACAGTTTTTCGTCCACTGATTCGGCGACCGCCGTCCGAGCGGCAAAGTCAGCGATCCACCCGATCCTTCTGCCCGACATCCACGCAGCGAGAAAAACCTTTTCCTCTTGGGACAGACCGGAGGCTACCTCCGACACCGGCGCCGCAAGCGCCCGCGGTGCGAATTCGTCCACGATGGACCGCACCGGCTTTACCATCGAGAGCGCAGCGAGGAATGCTAGGCACTTGAGTCGCGCCTGCACGTCCAGACCCGGGTCCGGTTTCGCGAGCAGCATCACGGCCTTTCTGACGCCCGGCTCCTTCGCATAGGCGCTCAGTTCCTTCGCTGCAGAAACGTCGCCCAAGATCCTGACGACATCAGCCCCGGCGCCGGCCGCCTGAAGCTGTTCCAGCATTGTTCGCCCATCATGAGGGGTGGGTTCCATTGCATTTCCTCTGCCGGCAGCCCGGCACAAATTAAACGGTGGAAGGACTGTCCCTTAATCCCTCTTGCTACTATAACGTGCCAGTCCCTTTGATCGAAAACATGTCGTCCCAACCGGGTGCAATGAGCAGACCACAATCCGATTGACAATCTATCTCTACCGCTTTTCGAACTAGTGAATCGCCACCGATTCGTTAGACACTTCCAACCAGCTGGAAGTACTCACTTTCATAGCGTAGAGGCGACATGGCATTGTTGCAACTGACCTAGCCCGAAAGCGAGTCTCGCAAAAGTGCCACCTCACTCCCAGTGCCGATAATGACCAGCTTCAATCGCGCTCGGGTCACTGCGACATAAAGCAATTCCGGTGAATCGAGGATGTCGTTTAATTCAACCAGCAGGACAACCGTGCGCTCCAGTCCCTTGAAGCGCCTTACCGTGTCGACAACCAATGCCCCCGCACGAGGAGCATCTGCTGGAACGGCATCAAAGCGACCGACCCGCGAGATTCCCACGATCATTGATCGGGATCGATCCGAGCCCGACAAAATGGCGACATGTTCGGGTGGAATTTTCTCCGTTACGCACAGGCGTCCGACGATCTCCCCGAGCCGTTCCCGCAGCACCCCGGAACTGCCGATCTGCTCATACTCGACCGGGGTGCCCTCCGGTCCGGCCGAAAGATACCGCGGACCGGCATAAAGCGGTCGCGAGAGGTCAAAGATGGGCTTCGCGTTACGGATATTGCGGCTCAGCGTGACCGGGGCCTGTGCCAGCGCGGACACGAATCGACCGGATGAGGGATAAACGCGCTGGTTGGCGTCATAGAACACATAAAGGATTCCGTCACTTTCACTGCGCATGCAGAGCTCGATGGGGGGCCACCACTCCGCCGGAAAGTCCTGGCCTTCATCAACGATAATCGCCTCGTACCTCAGATCCGGCCTGACTTCGAGAGCCTTGACAAGAGCCTCCGGAAGTACCTTCCCGTAAAGAAGTCCCAGGTCAGCGGTTTCCGGAACCGGGACTTTTGCAGCTGAAGCCATCACACCGCAGAACTCGTGGAAGCTGTAAACATCGGGCTTGGGGGACTCGGCGAAGCACTGCTTCAGGTATGCGGCGAGCGGACGGTTGTAGCAGAGCAGCAGGGTATGGAGGCCTTCACTCGCAAGACGCCTGGCCTTTTCTGCGGCAAGGAGAGTCTTTCCGGTGCCTGCGCCGCCAGCTACCGCCACCCGTTTCCATTCCGCGAATGCCTCAAGGATGTGGTACTGCTCATCGGTAAGGAGGACGATCTTCTGATCGTCACCGGAAAGGAGTGCGCCGAGCGGGACTCTCAGCGAGAAGCTTCTCGCCAAAATGAACTCAAGGGCGCGAATCCCGTCACTGCCAAGAGCATGTTCCGCGTGACCGTCTGTCTCGGGAGGAGCCTTCAGGCGTTGTTCGACCCAGGGCGCGAGACCTCGCATGTCCTCGTTGAACGCAAAGATCTTCAGCGGCATATCAGCGCCGAGATCGGAGGAAGACCCTGCCGAATCCGGGAAAATGGCGCCGTGCCTCGCGCGAACGAAGCGCGGCTTCCACTGGTCGCTGGCGTTCAGCTTCTTAAGAAGTACATATTTCCCGGATCGCGCCTGGTTGACCGGATTCTTTATTCGATGAACGATTGCCTGCTGTCCGCGACTCGTCCATTCCTCTGTTCGCGCGTCGCGTGAAATACCACCTCCCTTTACCTCGATTGCCAGGAAACCCGTCTGTGGGTTTGCCACCACAAAGTCGACCTCCCCGTCGATTTCCCTGCCATCCGGTGCAAGACCCAGCCAGGGCCTTGAATAGAAGACCGTATAGTCCGCGGAAAGCTGCTCTGCCAGCGCATCGTAGACCTTGCACTCGGCTCTTCTGAGGGGATCTCTCCGAATGTAATCTGGAAGCGGGGCCGGGAACATGCGCGCTTTCCCAGACATGGCGGCTTACTCGTTGCCTTGCTTGCGCAGCATGGGACCAAAGAAACCGACGTCCGGAGCGGTCGGCGTCCCCACAACCATCGCCCTGTCTAGAAACTGGTTGTATTCTTCGCACGACGTTTCAGGTGCAAGAACACAGGCATGGCAGGCGGCATTGTTGTAACCACCTGCTATCGCACCCACGCCCTCGATGCACAGCGGATCGGACGAGCACCACTCCGCCGATTTGACAGCCGCGTAAAGCAGATCCGCCATCCGGCCGGGCAATCCCTGGCGGACCAGCCCGCCCAGCGTTCCGTCTGAATCGGAGGTAGCCGTATAGATGAGAATTCCGGACATCGGTGTCGGATCATCGCCCACATAGAGGCGCTCGCGAAGCGATGCGCTTGAATACCCGCACTCCAGCGCGAGCTGTCGCATTAGGACATGTGCGAGCGTGTGAAGGAGAAAGAACCGCGCGGTTATCTTGCGCGGGGGTTCCCCGGTATTGCCGGTTCTGGCGCGCCAGTCGGCCCTGTATCTGGAATGGACATCCTCCGCCCGCTTCAGGACCGCCTTGTTGCTCTCCCAGCGGTTTAATTCCTTTGCGGCAACCGCCAGAAATATTCCCTCGCCCCGCACTTCGACTGCCGGAAGCCAGTTGTGTCGCGTTACCTGAATAGGTGCGTAGCGAACGGGTCCACCCGGCGATGCCATTGCCGGCGGCTCGATCCGCGTGAACTCGCTGATCGCGCGAACCTCGCGAAGTCGTACCGCCCGCACAATGTGGCTTACGTACGGTTGCAGGATGTCGGGAACCGAAGAAGGTCTGATCTCGAATTCGCTGCCCTCGTCCGTGGATTGCGTTGCAGCCGAGGTGAACTGAAGATACTCATCCCAACGAAGGTTCTCCGAATTCACTCCGGCAAGTATCGTCAGTCGTCTTTCGACGAGGGCGGAAAGCTGGATTGCCGTCATGCCGATGTCCCCGAGCATCGGCAAAATCATTTCGATGAACTGCGCGCGCCCCGCAGGCAGAGCGTCGCAGATGGGAGCCCAGTACTGCCCCAGCATCTTTTGCACATGATCGGACCAAGGCGGAATATCTAGCGCCGAATGAATGACCGGGAAATACAGGTTCGATGCTCCGCGCTGAAGGGTCCGAGGCGTGTTTGCGCAGGTCTCGGGGCCCGCGGCAAGCCAAGGCCTTCGTCCGCTGCAAGGCATGTGCTTCAGTGCCTCCCTTCCGAAAACACCCTCCATGGACCGTGCCGAGCCGCATTCCTTGCACCGGAGCACAAGTCCCGCGAGGCCCGGACCCTCGCTCTTCAGTATGAGGTCTCTGCTTTTCTTGCATGTCGGTTTGTGACCGACCCAGAAATGCCACGCGAATTCGTCCACATGTCCCGCCTCGCAGGCGGTGACAAAGCGAACCGGAACAGCATAGACAGGACGCCCTCCCGGGGCTCTCGCAGTACAGCTGCCGCAGGTTCTCGCCGCATCGCCTGGGTCGCGATTCCACTTGTTGGCGGGCTTGAGTACGTGACAGTCGGGACATTGAAGCCACTCGGGGAACCGCACGCCAACAAGCGAGATCTTTCCCTCGTCGTCCTCGTCTACCACCACCGGAGGCAGGCGGAATCCGGATACGCCCAGCTGCTTCTGGAGCCTCGGCTCGAAGACGGTCTGCTCGTTGGCAAGTCCGGCGGGCTTAGCACGCCTGTCCCACTCCTCGAGACCGGCGGCAAGCGCCGAAACAGGAGCCGCGCCTGCACGAAAATCGACAATTGCACCAGGGCCGTAGGTCATCACGACGGCGCTTCTGCGCAGATCACCCAGTTTGTTATTCGCCATCAACCGACTCCTTGGAAGCCGTTGCTTGGTGGTCGGTGCGCAACCGCTCGACGAGCAAAAAGGGAGTACCGGGCTCCACGCTTCGCATGCTGTTGGGGGTGGGCCATGCCGCACCTGGCAAGCGTCCTGTCGCTCTCAGCGCAGCGGCACGCTCGGCACTCAGCAGGAGGCTGGTTCTGAAGAACCTGTCGTTCCAATAGGCCTTGAGGTTGGTCCGTCGTTTCCATTCATCGACGATCGAGGCCAACTGGCTCGTCGTCCCGGCAAGCTCGTCCGGATCCACGCGGCCGACACGATCCAGGATAACGGCCGTGTAATTACCGCACTCCGTTTCGGCCGCGCGAGACAACCGGGGAGAGTCAAGCATTCCATTCGAAAGATGCCGCACTAGTGCAACCAGGACTGCGTGCAGGCCGCGGTCGCGGGCCCGAGCGGCAAAAGGCGTAACGCTCGTGGATTCCACTTCGCGGTAAAGCGTCGCGTGCCAGGTCCGGAAGCTCTCAAAATGGGAGCGGTCCCGGGCCTTGTTGTTGTTGTAGACCCCCACTATAAGTCCGGGAACGTCTCCGCGACCAACCCTGCTGGTGGCCTGAATGTACTCCGCAATCGTCTTGGGCTGGCCATTGACGACCATTAGTCCGAGACGGGGAATATCCACGCCGACGCTGATCATGTTGCTCGCCAGCAGAACGTCAATGACCCCGGGTGCGTTTGCGGTTAGTTTGAGCTCGTCCAGCATCTCTCGAACCCGCAGCTGAGTGACCCGACTGGTCATTTCCTCCACGATCTGGATCTTTCTGGGCACCTGTTTCCGTCTTGCCGCATAGTCACCGACCGTCGCAGGAACGTCGTCCTGCATCAGCACCCATGCGCCCCCGAGCTCGCGAAGGGCATTGAAATAGACGACCAATGTCCAGTAGGCGTCGCGCTCCGCATCCTTCGTCAGGGGTTGAGGCGACTGGAGCAATGAAGCACTGACCGCCTGGAGGCCGAATTTCGCCGAACGCCCCGCCGTTGTAACTCCCACATAAACGCGTCCCGGCCTCTCGTCATCCTGCACGGCGAAACATGAATTCCGTGCGTCGATCGCAGGCGGCGGAAACTGGCGTGTTGCCCGGTCGAACAGTGCACGTATTTGCTCCTCCGCGCGGCGGATGGTCGCCGTTGAACCGATGATTTTCGGACCGATGCCGTCCATCGTACACAGCTGATCGATCGCGATTTCATAGACACCCGTCATCGTTCCGAGCGGCCCGGAAATCAGATGAAGTTCGTCCTGCACAATCAGATCGGGCGCATTGAATGGCGTGCGGAGGCCAAAGAGGGAGGCGGAACTAGTGTTGCGCACGATCTGGGCAAACTTATCGACCGTACCGATGATGAGCGACGGTGTTTCACGGTAGACATCCTCGTCGACCGTCCAGATCGGGAGTGTCCGCAAGTTGCCACCGATATCGCATTCGGCGTTCTCGCATCGGACGAGCACCGCGGTCCGATCGTTGTTCCCGTACCACCTGAGCTTTCTTGTGCAGCAAGGGCAACGCTCGAGCTGCGCCGGCGTGTTCGGAGCGTTCTGCTGCAGGGCGTTCAGCGCTTCATCAACCTTGTTAGGTACTGCGTCTCTTCCGACCCACAATCCAAGGGAAAACGGCTTGGTTCCGAAAGCCTCCCGAATGTTCTCCGGCAACGTCGGCCCTCTGTGCAGGAACTCGCATGCGCAGATGAGGGCGGCAGCACGCTGAAACTGTTGCGTCGTCAGCAGGCGCAACGTGTAGCGCATGAGCGTTGCCACTCCGGCTCCTTTCTCATCCGCTCCCCGATTCGACAGTCTCCGGTAAAAAAGCAGGAATGCGATGAGCCCGAGATACGCTTCCGTCTTTCCGCCGCCGGTCGGAAACCACAGAAGGTCCATCACCTTGCGGTCGCCGAGGTCCTTGCCAGAAACTGATGGAAGCGTGAGCAGGATGAAGGCAATCTGAAAAGGTCGCCACAACAGATCTGTCTCGCTCGGGTTTAGCCACTTGCGCTGAACCAGCATCGCCCGGTTGGCCAGGCGGAATGCGGCGTTCACGGTGCGGTCGCTTCCGACAAGCCTTATCGCGTCGGAAATCCGCCCCGAGACCACGCTGCACTGATCAAGATGCTTGTTGGCCTGTGGTTGCAGTCGCGCGGGCAGCGTAGCGACCCTGCCCCTTTCGTCGGCAATCCATCGGGCATACGCTTCCGGAAGAAGATCAAGAGCCTCGACGAGCTCCGGGCCATGATTTTCGGCGAGCCAGTTTGCCGACAGTGGCCGGAGGTTGGCGCTCGCTTTCAGGCTCTCGAAAACCTTGTCTCCCTTCGTACTCGTGTCGGGAACAACTGAGTTGGGAATCCATGTTGTCGCCACAAATTGAGCGTGCATGCCCGATTCATCCACATCCCACTCTGCCGAACAGGTGTGCCCTACCGCAAACTCCTTCGCATCGCGGTAGAGAAGCTCGGCCATTCGGCCATCCTCGTCGGCGGCGGATTTCCATGAAGGGCGCGCCGGGAATCGGGTCTGGGCGGCAGGTCTCGCTTCAAGCCTCACCTGAAAATAGGATTTCTGCTCCGTTTCAACACGATCGTCGTCCTTGGACTGCTCGAATTCGTTGACGAGCGTCGCAGTCAGGAGAAGCCCGGATGACCAGGGAGCGACGCGCACGTGAATGGACAGGCCGGGCAGACCATGATCCTCAAGCGGGATCCTGTCGTGATCAAAGTCGAGCCGCTTGGGCGGCAAGGAAACGGAGTAATCGGTCCTGCGCCAAACCGTAACCTTCCGCTTGACGCTCTTTTCCTGCCCCGCAGGCTGCTGTGAAGAAGCCTCAGGCGAAGCTGCGGAGGTTTCCGAGCCGCCAGTCTCCGTAGCAGGTTCAGGAGCTGCGGCAGTTCTCGATGCCGGAATTGTCACCTCGATCTCGTCGGCGTGATACTTGCCGCATTTCACGGTGAAGATGACTTCTGGAATCCCGTCCTGACAGGACGCCGCAAAGGAGCAGCCGGCGACCGATGGGCGCAACGCCGAGTTCGCAGGGGTTTCATCCGCGACAGTGTCGACCTCCGTCTCTCCGGAAATCTCTGCCGCGAGCGAGTCATCCGTTTCAGGCCCTGAAAAACTGCCCCTCGGGAAGAGTATTCCGGTCAGGTAAACGTCGGAAGGGTAGATGCGTCGCCATGGATCGGGCGGCTCCAGTACCTCGTCCGCAGCCGATGGGCCGACCAGATCGGTGATGAGTCTTTCGAGGACTGTGCTTCGAACCGTCAGTGGAATCATTCAACCCTCGCGAAATTTGGACAGCGCGCCCGCTACCCTTTGTAGCTCTGATACCTTACGTCCGGGAAACCGTACACGATGGGGCAAAGGAAGATACCCGATTCGGAATAAGGCCTCTCGAGAGATTCCAGGTGCGGGTGATCCGCCGGCAGCACAACCGACCTGACGCCGATGACGTACATGTGCTCTATTTGCGAAGCGGGTTTGAGTTTGGAGCGCCAGGATTGCCACGCTCTCACTTGCTTGCCCACTTCGAAAAGATCCGCGACCATCCTGCTGCCGAGGAACCCCAGATGGATGTCCTTCTTGCCCTGCTGCATCGTCAGCTGCCACCGATAACTGCCGTCGTCTTCCCGGACGCAGACAGCCCTTGCGGGGGCTATTGATCCCCCGAACCGGGAAAGCAACGTCTGTGCGGCTTTGGTGGCCGACGCGCCGAACGGGTTGTTGGCCGATACGCACGATAGCTCGTCCAGATCGCCTGCACGGCCGATCTCGACATTCGCCCACGTGCCTTTGCCCTTCATGGCATTCCTGTAGGCCCTCCCGGAGCCATCGAGACTGCTTCCCGAATACTGGTATCCCTTCCCGATGTGCAGACTGTTTCTGGCACGCGTTGCCCCGACAAAGAGAACACGGCTTTCCTCATCGGTATCGTGTTTCCCCGAATCGCTCGGCAGCATGAGATGCACATTGTCGGCCTCGCGCCCTTTGGAAGCATGAATCGTCCCAACGATCGGCCCGTTGGTTCCAAGCTCCGGGTTGCAAAAAACCAGTGGCGGGCTGCTTGTGCCGAGTCTTGCCCTGAGGCGCCGCATTTCGATACGACCACCACGATCTCCGGCTGCGACCTGCAGTTGTGACCACGCGTCGTCCCGACCCGGGTGACCGTCACCGGCCTTGTCTATGTGCTTCGCCCAGAGTTCCTCGAATTGCTCGCGGGTCAGGTATCGATCCGTAAATTCACGAAGGGTGATTCCCACCCAAGGTGCCACGCAGACGGGTGCTCCCGACATCCGCACCCTGTGGGCGATCCCCGCACCCACAAGAAACGAGGAAGCCATGAGCACTTCTCCCCGTCTGCGGAACAGGAGCAGGACGTCATCGCGTCCGGCGATCCCCTGTTGCAGCACCTCACCGATCTTGGCATCTGCAAAGTTTTCAATATCGGTCCGGATTTCAAGAACTTTCGTCGCAGCATTGGAAGTCGGCCGCAGGACCTTGGCCCGCGTGAACTCGAAAATATTCCTGAGCCCCTCGGAATCGGTACGATGGACTGTCCGCAGCTCCATCGTGCGGAATGGGACCGCCTTCGATACCCGCAGCCGTTTAGACAGGTTGTTATCGGAGTCGAGCAGTTCACCGGGCTTTGCGTCCTCCGCCGACCAGCCGTATATGGCCTGCGCATCATCGGCGAAAACGGTGACCCCGCACGATGCCGGCAGCCGTTTTATGAGGGAAAAAACCAGATCCGCGCGCAAGCCGACGAGATCCTGTGCCTCATCCACGATCAAATGCTCGAGACTCTCGAGGTACTCGTCGAGGCCTTCGCTGCCCTGCTCGAGGAGCTTGATAACGCTCCCGATCGTTTCGTCATATCCCCTGAATATCCTTTTGGCGCTCTCGCCCTCGAAGCCTTGGGCCAGATGCCAGGCGTGGGAATCAAGCGTAGTGATCCTTACCGCGGATGCGCGGTCCTCCTTTTTCACAAGGGCAGCGATCCTGTTCCTGATTTCCGTTACGGCAGTGCGCGTAAAGCTGATAAGCCAGATATTCGCAGGCTCCACACCGTCCGCGACGAGCTTCGCGACCCGCGCGCAGGCAACGGCAGTCTTGCCCATGCCGGGCCCCGCACTTACCAGAACTCTCGCGGTTGCCGCCAGATCGATGACCGCGCGTTGTTCCACATCCCAATCGATCAATCTTTTGCGGTGCTTTGCCGCTCCTGAACTTGCCGCTGGAGGACTCTTCGTAATTGAGGCGGTCATGATTTCCTGATCGGGGGCTCTCTTGCTTTCATCCAACGGAGGCTTGTCGACATCTATCCTGCCACCCGGCTTCAGAGCATATATCTTCTTCTTGTAGACAACGGCTGTAACGCCTTCAATGACATGTTTTGGCCGCATGACCGTCCTGATGAGACGGCCCTTCCAGTAAACTCTTACATCGATATCGGCCATTTCTATTGGTTCATCGCTTCTCTCTCTGTCTCGCCGGACCGCAGCGGCCGCGAGGGCGGGCGATCCTTATCGCTATCACTGTCAATTCAGAATCCGATTGCAAATGGCGATGAAAAGGCAGAGTCGGCCAGCGGAACGTGCGGGAATCAGTAGCCAACGATCAAAATCCCCTTCAGCGGCAGTTTCATTCTTCCACTGGTATACAGTGTGTCCAGAAATGTATAGACCTTCTCGAAATCCTGGGACTTCTTGTAGATGTTTCTGACTGCGATGCACAGATAATCAACATCCACCATGACGCGGGCCTGAAAAAGATCCTTGAGGAATTGATAGTTTGTTACGGCACGTCCCGCCTCAACCTCGACAACGAACCTGAACCCTTCATGGTAGGCATCTGCCTCAAACAGTTTTGTCGGCTTTCCGTTTTGCCCGAACAGAACTGGTATTGAAATCTTGTCTACCGCGGCTTTCCCGGCTTCCACTTTGAATCCCAAGTCCTTAAGTCCGGGGCGAAGTCGGGAAAGAACAATATTGCTTGCACTGTCCTTGAATTCATTGCTAATCTTTTCGTTGTTCGCATGGGAATCAATCTTGTCAGCGATGCCATTGAAGCAGGCGACAACATTCGAACAGACATCAGGTATCTTTTCGTTTCTTGGAAAATATGCCCAGTTGATCACGTATTGCCTCCATGTCGGCCGCCTTTGATGCTCAACGCGTTCCCCTCGTATAACAGGAGCTAGCCTGATCTAGGCTACTGCTGCGCAAGATCTTCCGGAGATCGCCAAGGAAAGTACCCATTATGGAGCTAGACAGCCTCGTTTGGAAAACAAGGGTGGTGCCGGCGGATTAGCACATGATGAGCTGGTTCAGATCATTCCGTTAAGCCCATAATCGCCGAATGACAACCCTGAGTCTTTCTGAGAATTGAAGACAGCGATATCCTGGTACGACAGCCACGCGAAAGAACTCGCTGTCCAGTACGAATCACTTTGCCCAGAAAGCCTGAATGGCTGGCTGACAGACCTGCTTCCCGCAAGCAAAGGGATCGCCCTTGACGTCGGCGCAGGCACCGGGCGCGACGCCGCGTGGCTTGCCAGCCGCGGTCTTGAAGTCGTGGCCGTCGAGCCCTCAACGGCGATGCGTGAAGAAGGTCGCCGCATACACGCGGACGCCAGGATTCAATGGATCAACGACTCGCTGCCCGAATTTCGGGATGCTTCGCGACTGGGGTTGACCTTTGACTTCATCCTCCTCAGCGCTGTCTGGATGCACATCCCCGAGAGGGATCGTCCCCGGGCATTCCGTAAGCTCATCACGCTTCTGAAGCCCGGCGGGGTGATCGCAATGAGCCTTCGACAGGGGCCGGCCGACACCGATCGCGGTATGCACCCCGTTTCTGAACAGGAAGTCGAGCGGCTGACGAAAGAGCACGGTGCGTTCATCGAGCGCAGGCTCGAAAGACCCGACGAGCTCGGCCGGCCGGAGGTGACGTGGATCCAGATCGCAATCCGTCTGCCCGATGACGGCAGCGGCGCCCTGCCCCTTCTTCGGCACATCATTCTCAACGACGACAAGTCATCCACCTACAAGTTGGCGCTGCTGCGTGCCTTGTGCCGGGTTGCCGATGGCGCAGCAGGTTATGCGTGGTTTGGGGACGACGAGCACGTAACGGTGCCGCTCGGCCTGGTGGGCCTTTACTGGATCCGCCTTTTCAAGCCGTTGCTTATGGCGGATTTACCCCAGAGCCCGACGAATCGGGGCCTCGATCGCCTTGGCTTTGTCAAAGACGGCTTCCGCAACCTCATGCAGGCGGGAAGTGAGGTATCGCATCTGGACCTGCGCGCCGGCATGAGGTTCTCCGGTGACCGGGCGAATGCCCTGCACAATGCTCTTCGCGATGCCTGCAAGACCATCGAGGAAATGCCGGCGCATTTCATGACGTATCCGAATGGCGGTTCAATCTTGCCCGTCCGGCGCCAAGGCCGGCTGCCACGGCCTGGTAACGTCGTTGTGGATGCTGCGTACCTCTCAAGTTTCGGAGAATTGCGGGTGCCGCGTCATCTATGGCGGGCACTGCAGCGCTTCGATGTCTGGGTCGAGCCGGCACTGGTCGCCGAGTGGTCGCGACTCATGAAAAGCTACGCGGAAACCCAGGGCCGACGCCTCGGGGACGGCGCCATAGTGAAAGCAATGACGTGGTCGGAACCCGGCCGTGATGTTCGCGTTGCCCGCGAGCAGGCACTGCGGTTGATCGAAGGTCCGGGGTTACGCTGCGTATGGACTGGTCGCGCCCTCTCCTCCTCAAATGTTGACGTTGATCACTGCCTGCCCTGGGTGGCTTGGCCGTGCGGTGATCTGTGGAATCTACTTCCCACGCACCGCAGCGTGAATCAGGGCAAGAAGCGAGACCGGCTTCCGGGCGATGCGATCCTTCGATCCGCGCAGGACCGCATAGAGCAATGGTGGGAGGGCGCGTACCTCGAGGCCGAGAATCCCGTTCTGCCGGAGCGGTTCCGGATTGAAGCCCGTGCGAGTTTACCGATTGTCGGCGGGGAGAATTTTCAACTGGATGACGTTTTTGCGGGATTGACTCTTCAGCGCCTGCGCCTCAAGCACGACCAGCAGGTGCCGGAGTGGCAGGGTTAAGCACCGGTCCGGATAGACCGCCTATGGGAAACGACTCGAGGCGCGCACAATATTGGAAGTGATGGACATCGACAAAGTCGCCGAAACACTCGACGCCCACCCCGACTTTCGGGTGCTGCGCAGACTTCGCATTTCGGACGCGCACGTCTTTGCCGAAAACGTTGGCGGCGAGCCCTGTGGCCGACTCGCTGTCATCGACACGGAGACCACCGGGCTGAAAGCAGAGTTCGGTGACCGGATCATTGACCTTGCCATCGCGACCTGCGAATACGGGCGCGAGACAGGCCGGCTCTATCGTGTCGTCGATCGGTATGAAAGCCTGGAAGACCCGGAGGCGCCGATAGCACCGGAAATCACGCGCCTGACCGGCATCACCGATGACATGGTTCGCGGGCAACGGATCGACGAGGCCGGTGTTGCACGAGTCATGGACGGGGTGGGCTTGGTGATCTGCCACAACGCCCGCTTCGATCGCGCTTTTCTCGAAGCGCGCTACCCAGCCTTCGCAAACAAACACTTCGCCTGCTCGCTGGAAGAGGTCCCCTGGGACCAATGGAACATGAAAAGCAGCAAGCTCGATTACATCGGGTTTCGCTTCGGCCTCTTTCACGAGGGGCACCGCGCGCGGGCAGACGTCGACCTGCTCCTTGCACTTCTCGCCCAGAAGGTGCCCGACGGCGAGCAAGATATTCTGTCTGTGCTCTTGGCCTCGGCCCGCGCGCCTTCCTGGCGTGTGCACGCCATCGGTTTGCCGATCGAGAACAAGGACTACGCAGCTGCCAGAGGCTACCGCTGGAACGATGGAACGTTCAACACGGTGCGTGCATGGTGGATAGAAACTCGGGACGAGAAGGCCGAGCGCGAGTTCCTGAAGGGCATTGGCTGCAAGAATCCTAAAGTCGTGAGGCAGACGGCGCACGAGCGCTATCGATCCCTCGCGGCTCGGGCGGACACCGAAGCCGATAAAGCTACAGCCGACGCGCATGCGGATGACAAGTAAGGCGCGATGAATATGCCCATTCAAGGCCCATTGACGGACGAGGAAATCAAAGAACTTGACCAGTTCCTGCTGGATGCAGAGGGGATCGAGGAGTCAATGGACATCTCAACGCTGGACGGTTTTCTGACGGCGATCGCGTGCGGCCCCAAGACCATCATGCCGAGCGAATGGATGCGCTGGGTGTGGGACATGGAGAGCGGCGAAGACGCCCCGGAATTCAAGGATCAGGCCCAGGCGCAGCGTATTCTCGCGCTCCTGATGCGCCACATGAACGACATTGCCCAGACGCTGCACCAAGCACCCGAACAATATGAACCGCTGCTCATGGAGAATCCGAACAGCGGGGACCCCATCCCGATACTCGACGAGTGGTGTTCAGGCTTCATGAAGGGCGTGGAGCTTGATTCCGAAGGCTGGCTCCCGGTTATCGTCGGCAAGCCGGACTGGATGTCGACCATCATGCTCTACGGGACAGAAGAGGGCTGGGAGGCCCTCAAGAAGAAGAACCTGTCTCTGGAGGAGCACAAGACGCTGGCCGACGGCTTGGCCGGGACGGTTCGAAAGATCCATGCCCTATGGCTTGAGCAACGCGGCAAGCAGATCGCGGAAGGCACTTTACCCAACGTCGTGCGCCGCGAACCGGTCCGCAATCCGAACAAGGTGGGCCGCAACGAGCCCTGCCCCTGCGGGTCTGGAAAGAAATTCAAACTGTGTCATGGCAGCGTCGACCGACTGCACTGAACCCCGAGCAGAGTTCCGGTCCCCTAGTCGCTACCCTGCCCCTGACCTTTCGCCGAGGTGGCGTACGTCACGCAGTCAAGAGGCCCCGCGAATCAGCAATTTGAATAGGCCTTATCCAGGGTCGCGCAGGGGCCGAGCTTTGCTTTGCGCACCTACTCGGTTAGCTCTACAACCCGCTCCAGATCCAGCACCCCCGCCGCACCCCAACCGGCAGTCCCTGCAGGCACATCGGGCCGAAAGGCCTCGTACAGGGCGTACGCACGCTCTGCCAGGACAGCGGGAGTGTAAGCCTTAGCGAGCGTCGACATCGCTCTCTTGGCGGCGCCGTAGTCCTCGCCGAACTTGGTCTGGAGATAGCGCTCCACGCTGTCCGGCGGGATCGAGCGATCCTTGGACAATGCCCTCAGACCCTCTGGCGTCTGGATAACCGGTACGGCGCGATGGAGCAGGTTGACGGTCAGCGCTTCCCCATGGCGCAGCTTGTCGCGCTTTGCCTTGACGTCGGCGGGCTTGGGATGAAAAAGCCCCAAGGCCTTGCCCTTGGCGTAGGCGTTCAGACCCGCCACAGCTCGCCCCAGTGTCAATGCTTCCTGCCAATCAAAGCCAAGGCGCTCCGCCACAACGGCGGCCCAGAGCGTCAGGACCGGGGCGCGGTTAATCTGGATCCGCATGCGCCGATGGGGTAGTGCCATGGTGAAACCGAAGCTGATCGTTGATCAATGCGGAAATAGTGGAACCGACCGCGGCCATGATCATCACCACTCAAGCGCCGATTGACACGCGACGCGTCTATCGCTTTGCCGTCCGTCTCTTCGGCGCTTTCTCGCGCATCTGTACCAACCGAGCGAGTGCTTCTTTCTTGCCCAGGTGCCGCACAGACGCGAGGGCAGTCAGCTGCGCTTTGCGGGGGTATGAGGCGCCATGCTCCCACTTATAGATCGTGTGACCCGTCACCCCGATAAGCTTGCCGTAGTCCTCTGCCGAGATGCCGAGGCGCTTTCGATGTGAAACGATGCCCTTTGCGGAAAAGCGGACTCTTTCCGATTCAGCTCCGGCGGCCTTGGGTGCGCCATCTCTTCCGACCCGGCGCTCGAGGCGGACGACTTCGGATTTCAGCTTTGAGGCGTGGCGCTTCAGTTCAGCAATCGCCCTTCGGTACTGCGCTGAGGCTTTTCGAAGAACCTGTGTCTGGGCTCGGATTTCCCTGCGGGCAAGCCGCGTGACTTCTTGTCTGAATGTCACTGCAATATTTGGCATCTTTCTTTTCCCTTCTGTTGGTTTTCAGGCAATACTACTCCGCATAAGCCGCTTCATCTGGCATTGAACCGCCTTCGGCTTCAAACGCTGACAAAGGCGCCTTTGGATTGGACGTACTTCGGACCCCACCTCGCGATAACTCCCTTGCCCTCCTCATCGCCTTAGGCTTGTCCTGTACCTGGCATCGGAAATTGCACCCGGCTCGCGCTGTGGCATTCCTGGCACACATGTGGCGCTCACCTGCCCGAGCGAGCGCAGCCCGCAAGGGTCGGGGCGGCAGCAAGTTATGCCGGGAACCGCCTACCAGTCTCCCCTGCGCACGCGCCGGTCGTGGAGCACCGCCCAAATGTAGGCGGGCCCGCGAACAAGGTGGTTGACTACGCCCGAGCCGTCGAATGGCACAAGCTCGAGCGCTTTCCCGAAATCTGCCTTCGTGATGTTGTAGCTTCTCCGGCTCGGGCGAAAGACGTCGCCAGCAACTGTGAACGTAAAGGGCAATCCCGTCTTCGTCTCGAACGTATTTCCTTCCAGCGCCTTGATCCGACGCCATACCTCATCGATGGAATGTCTGAGGGAACTCATGACCCACCTCGTTCGGCGGCATAGCAGTCGTCTATCAGACCGACGGGTCCGGACTGTTGAAGTGCGCATCCTACGCCGATGCGGAGTCACTGCTTCGTTCATTGTGGGCGCTCCCAGGAAGCCAACGCACATTCATGTCTTTGGCCCCTCGGTGAAGCGTTGCTCCTCGATGCTGCGCAATGTGCGCTCGGCCTCCCGATGCAGGTGGCTGAATCCGCCGCTCAGATAGCGCCACTCTGCTGTCTTGACGCGGCTCTTTTCGGCCAGGAGCGCCTCGCGCTCCGGGGTCGACGCACGGGCGGCGATATGCCCGGCAATCAAGTCCCGAAGCCTGATTTCCGCCGCCTGTCGCAAGGCCACGAGTGCTGCCGTAGTGCGCCTGCTCTGGATGGCATGGGCGCGAGCTCCGCCGGCCGGGCCCTTGCAATGCCAGTGGCAACCCGGCCGGCGCCGCATTCAAATCGATGGCTTAATGGTGCTGTGCAATCATGAACACCGAGGAAACCAATAGAATGCGAGATCAAATGCTCGGCCTCGTGCTGGTTGCGCTTCAGATCGGTTTGATCGCTGCCATCGCCTGGCCGCTGGGCGTCTGGACCTGGTCCTGGGCCGCGGCGGGGGTGACGCTCGCCGGAGCCGCGCTCGGCGCATGGACGCTGTGGTTCAACCGCCCGGGCAACTTCGATATCCGGCCGCAGGTGAAGCCCTCGGCCAAGCTCATCCTGGCCGGCCCGTATCGCTACCTGCGGCATCCCATGTATTCCACGGTGCTGCTTGGTTCGGCGGGGCTGGTGCAGTTTCACCCCGCGGCGTGGCTGTACCTTGCCCTGGCCGCGCTGTTCGTGGTGATGTTCGCCAAAGCGACGCTGGAAGAACGTTCGCTCACCGCGAGATTTCCCGAGTATGCCAACTACGCCAAGAGCGTGCGCCGCTTCGTGCCGTACCTGTTCTAGCGCATCCCCCAAGACGCAGATGCCGCCGTCGCCTACACGACGCCAGCTTGCGTGGAACGGTTCGAGCGGCAACCGAACGCAGTCGCAACATGGAATACGCTCAAGACACTCGCGGGCGTGCAGCTCGCCTTGGTCACCGCCCCTACCGGCGGGGGGCTCGGTGAGACGGCGCGGAGCCGAATCGCTGGCCACTCGCGACGCACCAGTCGTGTGCGATGCGCGGGGTCGTTATGGCGTCCACAGGGTCGAAAGAGGTACCGCGAGGATGCGACGGTCCGCCGCTGGGAGCGTGCTCGTGCCCGACTGCCGCGGTCCTAGCAACGCCACCACCGGGGTATAGCGCCAGCTTCAGCGTGCGCCGGACGCTGCGTGGATAGGTGGATTCGGACATTTGCCGGCTTGCGTACCGGCCAATGGCCGGTTACGCGACCGTCCAATTGCTGGGTGCGTAGCCGTCCAATTGCCGATTGTACGGTTCGCATAGATGGCGGTGTTCGCGCCTTTCATGTCGATATCGACGCGGTGATGACTGCTCTCTCACGATACGCGCAAGTTGACGGAATTCAACTGACTTCTTTTGCAGCGGTACCAGAAACTTTCGGTTGAATTCTGGAAGACGGGTTGTAAGTTGGTTCACGTATCCCCAAAGGAGGCAACGTGAATCCAGGACCCTATAGCGCAAGCCACGTGATTGGCTTCATCGGCAAGGAGACACCCGGCTACAGCGCCGTGGTATGCCGGGTCGGGCGGCCCATCGCCGCTGCTGTCGACACGGGCGACGGTGGCAACGTGCAAGTCATTTACTTCGACGGCGCCGAGAAACAGCTGCTGGAGGAATTCATCGCCGGATTGCCGCCGGAACCCTTCGAGCAACTGGCCGACGGCATCCCGGTGGATGAAGACTTCTTCGTTTCTCATCTGGTCGAGAGTCAGATGCAGCTCGGACAGTGCCAGCCTACGTTCGGGGCTCCCTACAAGGTGGCGGCATGAGCGAGCACCGCAGCTTGCGAGCGGAGCTTCGCAATCCCCTCCTCCTCCTCCTGCCCGCAGCCAAGAAGCTTGTCGTGTTTCTGCCGGAGAGCAAGCGTGCCCTGCGCGCGCTGCTTCTGGAGATCAAGACGCAGGCGCGGGCCCGGGCTGACAAGTGTTGGGCACGGCACAAAGCGCCGATGGCCGTCTACTGGAAAGCGATCGGCGTGTGCGCGATTCACACCTCGCGCCTGCCTCGGGAGGGGGCGTGATGAAGCCCGGTGACGCGAAGGTTCTAGCGGCGCGCATGACGGCGGCCGGTGCCAAGCAGGGCGCGGTTGCCTTTCGCGCGGTCGCTGCGCGCGACGAGGAGGGGCCTGGGCATGTGATCGAGCGCAAACGCGGCCACGGCTCGTTGCATTTCGTTGGCTGGGCGGAGGACGTGAAGGAAGCGAGCGGTTGTTTATACTGTTACGGCGAGCGCCTCGCATGAAGGACCGTGATTTTCAACGGTCTCGCGTGTACGCGTGGGAGCGGGCTGCGTGTGGGGATGCACTCTGGAGCGGCACCATGACCGTTCAGGAATGTGAGGAAATGGTACGCCGCGTATGGCAGACGGAGCGCGGACGATACGGGCTCGCGCGGCGGCCGCCACCGCAAGTAGTCGCTGGGCGTGGCGCGCGGGGAAATATCCAGCGCATCGCGCTGGGACATTGGGCGCGCAATCCTTGGGTGGTCCTCCACGAGCTGGCGCACGGTCTATGTGATCGTGCCGAGCCTCAAGGCGCCCACGGCCCGCGGTTCGTCGGGATCTTAATTGGCCTTCTCTGCCGGCATCTAAGCAGGGACCCCGATGAGCTGCTGCCGCTCGCCTACGGCTGCGGGCTGCATGTCTACGAACGTGCAATCGGAACAGTCCCGCGTATCGCGATCGCGGAGAAAGTCGAAAAGCATCTTCCTGGCACGCCGGTTCAATTGGCCGTGCGCATCAACGCCGAGCAGCAACTCGGGATTTCCTACCGGCAAGTGCAAGGCGCCGCGCTGCGGCTTGTCCGGGCCGGCCGGGCGCGCTGGCGGGGTAAGGTCCTCGAGAAGATGGCTGAGCCGCAGATCCAGCGTTCTGAATAGCAGCTGTGGTCATCGCTGTGCCAGGTCTGATTCTGTTTTGCGCCCAGTGTCGGATCCTGATGGGGTCAGCGTCACAAAAAACGAACCGCTTGCAAATTGCATTCAGCTGGGCTAAATTTATTCCCGCGATAGCCTGATAGGGCTATCGGCATGAAAATGCCAAGTCAATATCGCTCCTCGTGAGCGAAGTCGCGCATGCGACACGAGTGCCCGCCTCGGCGCTCACTTCACCTTCTTCCCGGTTCATAGTGGGAACAGAAACCTTGCTTAGGCAAGGTCTTCATTGATGCGTTGCACAATCGCGCAGCGCACCTGACGGGGAAGTTTCCTCCACGAATTCTGTGGCGCATCCCGGCCTGGCCATTCTGTAGTTTGAGAGCTTGAGTGTCGCTGCTCGCGCAAATGCGCGCGCCCGGCACCTGCCGTGCTGCGCGGAGTTCGTTGCGCGCACCGACGTCCTCAAAGCCTGAGCCGTGGCGGCAAACCGCCGCCGCGCCGGCACGTCCACCGATTCCATACACACGACCGGGCTTTGTCCCGGCGCTGATCCGCATTTCCCGGCGCGGCTCATCAGCGACACGCGACACGCCCTTTGTTTGGGCCACGCCGGGCAACCGTTTTACGAAGGAGATGATCATGCAGCATCCACATCACGCCGGGCCGACCCCGGCCGATTCGACCGCTCCTGCGGGGCGCTGTGGTACTGACACACGCATGCAACCTCGGGATTGCGGCGCCGGCGCGCAGCTGTGGCCACGGCTACGTACAGTCGACTACAACCTTGCATCCGCAGGAGGAAATATGCTGCGCAAATGTTTGAAGGTCGCGCTCAAACCAGAGGACTACGCGCGGCTTAGCATGCGCGCCGATCGAGACGGCTTGAAGTTCGCTGGGTATGTGCGCGCCGCGCTCGCGCGCGATCTTTACCGGAGAGCAGCATGAAACACAATCCCGCATTCGCTGCGATTCTCAAGTCGCAATCTGAAGGCCGTATGACCCGGAGCGACGCCGCCCAGTATCTGGGCGTCACGGAGCAAACACTCGCGGTATGGGCATGCGTCGGGCGCTACGACCTGCCCTACATAAAAGTGGGTCGCAAGGTCTACTACCGCAAGTCTGATTGCGACACGTGGCTCAACAAACGCACCGTCAGCGTTCAAGGGGACAGGAGGGACCAAAAATAGCAAATCTGGCAGCGCGTGGTGAGCGCGCGAGGCGGGCCGAGATCCAGGCACCGTCAACCTCGAGCATAGCGGTGGCCCCAGTGTGAGGGAACGCGCCGGATTCCCGGCCGTCCCGCCAGACCCACGCCCGGAGATGGGTGGGGCCGCCTGCTTTACTTGTGGAAGCAACGATGCTGCCGTTGGTTACTTTGAGCCGCCAGATGTCCCTTGAGTCACCGCGAAGTATGGCCTTTGCGTTGCATGCGCGAACACAGTGTTTCCCGTGGGCGAGGCTGAGCGACAGCAAGGCCATCATAGATGAGGCGACGGTTGCAGCCGAATTGTTTAGGCAGCGCCATCTCTTGATGGGACGGTGAAAATGAATTCGTCCGCATTCAACCCTCACGTGGCGGCCGCTCTCGCCTACCGTCGCAACTGCTAAACGACGCTACCGCATGCTAGCGTGGTCTGCCCGTTCCGTGGAAACCGAAAACCGCGGATATGACCTCCTCTTGCCGTAAGGAAAGCAACCGAGAACTGCACGTGGAGGTAAAGGACGCCAGTGTGGAATTTGAACAGCGTTGCAGGCGTGATAAGCGCGCCAAGTTTCGCATGCCGGCGCGGGCTCACGAATAGCGTGGTCAAGCCGAGCACGAAGCGATCGATTAGGGTACTGCGGGAACTGACGCCCTGGTCGTAGTCAGTAGCAGAAAATTCAACTCCTACTGACCAACTTCAACCTACGCCAGGATTCACCTGCAACATAGCACCGGCATAGCACCGCAGAAAAGCGAAAGGGCCTAGATCTCTCTAAGCCATTGATTTATTGGCGCGCCCGGCAGGATTCGAACCCACGACCCCCTGGTTCGTAGCCAGGTACTCTATCCAACTGAGCTACGGGCGCGTTTTGCTGAGCGGAGGATTATAGCAAAGTCGGCCGCCGGCATGAAGCCGGCCGCCCCGCGGCACGCGAGGCGGTCAGCCATCCCGCCCGGGGCCCTGCGGCGGCGACCCGAGTTGCGCGGCGATCGACTTCAACCCGACCGCGGCGCTCTCGGAGGTCTCGCGGGGCGCAGGGGTGATCGTGCCGCCGCGCGGCGACAGCGACTCGAGCTCGGCGATGCGCCTCCTCAGGCTCGCGTTCTCTTGCTGCAGGTTCTCGATTTCCTTGCGCTGCCGGCTTGCCGACCACCGGCCGCGCAGCGTCGCAGGCGTGGTCACGAGCGCGATGATC
>Ga0082335_1002023_pt1 | contig 39644 bp, 29 predicted proteins | sample Subgrocontami58m_FD_72375 | JGI IMG/M metagenome (GOLD analysis project Ga0082335, IMG submission 72375) | Subsurface groundwater microbial communities from S. Glens Falls, New York, USA - GMW37 contaminated, 5.8 m (SPADES assembly) (version 2) ...
TGTAATTCGGGATCCTAGCGTGGGGCGGGGGGATTGAGGCGAGGGCGAGGAGGATGCTGCCCGCCACCGGTGCCGTCGCCCGGGCGCGGGCGTGCCTCCCCGGGCTCCTGGCGGCCGCGGATCTCCTCCCGCAGCCGCTGGCGCTCCTCGGGGGTCATTTCGCGCAGCCGCTGGAGGTTTTCCCGGATACGCTGCCGCTCTTCGGGGGGCAACTGCTGAAACTCCTGCAGGCGCTGTCGCAGCGCCTGTTGCTGGTCCGGCGGCAACTGGCGCCAGCGTTCCAGCCGCTCCCGCAGCCGGGCGCGTTCCTCCGGGGGCAGCTGTTGCCAGCGCTGGTGATTCTCGCGGATGCGACGGCGCACCTCGGGCGGGAGCTTGCGGAACGTCTCGAGATTCTGGCGGACCCGCTCCCGCTCCTCCGGCGGAAGCTGCTTCCAGCGCTCGTAGTTCTCCCGGATGCGCTGCCGCTCCTCGGGCGACAACTGCCGCCAGCGCTCCAGGTTCTCCTGGACGCGGGCGCGTTCCCCCGGTGTCAGGGATTCGAGGCCCCGGAGCGCCTCTCCCCCGGGCGACGCCTGGCCGCGGGCCGGGCCGGGGACGGCCAGCCAGAGCACCAGCGCCCCCAGCATGGGAACAAGCATCCGCTTCATGGTTTCCCTCTCTGGTCCGTTTTGGCGCCGCGCGGCGGCGGCTCGCTCCGCACCTCGTCCATCTTCCGCAGGAGATCAAGCTGCCGGAGCAGCTCCAGGTCCCGCAGGATCTCCAGATCTGCCAGCATCCGCGCGTCCACGCCGGCCTCATCCCGCCCGCGGGGCGGCCGCCGCTCCTGGGCCTCTGCCCCGGACGCGAAGACCGCCACCAAGCCCAAGCTGGCGAACAGTGCGGATCCCAGGCGCCATCCAATCCACATAGCATGCATCAACTCAACCGCGGCCGCCGGCCGCGATCCAAGTGTCGCAGGAGGTCCAGGCGTTCCAGGACCTCGACATCTTCCAGCACGTCGAGGTTCTCGAGCACCTCGAGGTTCTGGCCGATGGCCAGGTCTTCGCTGATCATCAGGGCCTCGACCGGCGGCAGGTCACGCGGCGCCCGGTGGGTGCGCACCAGGCCGATGACCAGGAGCAGCCCCAGCGCCGTCGCTGCCGCCAGCGCCGGAATCCGCCTCTGGCGGAGGGCCTGACTGAGCCAGGCCGCCACCCGCGCCCACGGGGCCGGGCGAGGCGGGTGCTCCGCGGCGATCCGCCGGCGCACCGTCGCCCCGAAGTCCTCCCAGAATCCCGCCGGTGGTTCCGGGACGGGCAACGCTAGGACCCGTCCCAGCGCATCGCGGATGAGACCGGCCTCCCGCGTGCAGTCCTCACAGGTGGCCAGATGTGCCTCCACCTGGAGGCGCTCCTCCGTCGCCAGCTCGCCCTCGTGATGGGCGATCAACCGCTGGCGGACGACCTCACAACCACTCACGGATCCACCCAGTATCTCCCCCTCGCCCCTGTTCCCCTGCTCCGTTGCTCCCCCGCTCACGCCTTCCCCCACCCTCCCCTCCCCCCGCCGCGGGTGGAGGGTCAGGGAGGGGGCCGCTCCCCTGCCCCTCTGCTCAACTCACTCCGCCTCCCGGAAGGCCTGGAGCCTCCGCTGGAGAGCCCGGACCGCATGGAAGTAGTTGGCCTTGGCCGTCCCCTCGGAACAGTCGAGGACCTCGGCGATCTCCTTGTGGCTGAGGCCCTGGTGGACCCGGAGGGTGAGCGTCGCCTTCTGTTGGGGTGGCAGGGCCTCGATCGCCTCCGCCAGGGCCCGATCCCGCTCGTCGGTCAGGAGCGCCGTCAGGGAATCCGCCCGCAGGTCCGCCAGGGTGCCGTCCACCTCGGACGGATCCTGGCGGGTGGCCGATTTCAGATGATTGAGACACAGGTTCATGGCGATGCGATAGAGCCAGGTGGAAAAGCGGGACTGCCCCCGAAAGCTCCCCAGGGACCGGTAGGCGGCGACAAAGGCCTCCTGGGCCAGGTCCTTGGCGTCCTCTGCGTTGCGCGTCATACGGTACGCCAGCCGGTAGATCTCCTGCTGGTACTGCCGGACCAGCAACTCGAAGGCCGCCGTCTCCCCCGCGAGGACCCGCTCGATCACCTCCAAGTCTGGCTGGCGCAAAGCTCGCTCTCAGGCAGCGTTCAGGGCACGCCGGGCCCCGGAGGAACACGGGACACTCCGCAGGGAGCCTACGTCTACTTCCGGGGTGCCTCCGGCCGGCGCCCTCCGCAGCAGGGATAGTCGCGATGGAGCACCGTGTAATCTGGAACCAGGGCCTGACAGAACGGGCACCGCTTCATGGCCAGCCCTCCTTTCTCACCTCTACTGGCTTAGACCAGAGAGCCCGCCAAGGGTTTAGTTTGGAAAAAACGGGCGGGGGCCGCGTACCCCCCTTAGAGATGCCCCCAGGGCATCCCCTCGGGTACCCGGCCCCCGTCCCGCGCATAGCGACCTACTTCTTCCGCCGCTGGTGGCGTGTCCGTTTCAGGAGCTTCTTGTACTTGTGTTTGGCGATCTTCTTGCGCCGTTTCTTGACTACGCTGCCCATGCCATCCCCCCTTTCTTCGATTCAGCCGTCTTGTCCTTATCCACCCGGGATCCTGTGCGGCTTTACCCGGTCTCCTGCCCCTCCGTCGGGGCCATTCCCTCGCCTCCTTCCCGGCGGATCTGGAATTTCTCCAGCCGGTACTGGAGCGTGCGATAGCTCAATCCTAACAGCTTGGCGGCCTTGGCGATGACCCCGCCGGACTGCTCCATCGCCTGGAGGATGAATTCCTTTTCGATCTCCTCCAGGTTGATCCCCTGCGGCGGCAGGGGGAAGCGATGCGGGCCCTCGCCGGCCGCGGCTGCCCCCGGCTCGCGAAGCGGCAGGGACGAGAAGCGCACCTCGATGGGTAGGTCCATGTAGTCAATGGCCCGGCCGTCCGAGAGCAGCACCGCCCGCTGCAGGACCGTGTCGAGCTGCCGGACGTTTCCCGGCCAGTGGTAGCTCAGCAACAGGCGCATGGCCTCGGTGGTGATCGGCATGGGCAGCCGCCCCGCATCTGCGCAAGCCCGGGCCACGAAGTACTCGGCCAGTTGCGGGATGTCCGTGCTCCGTTCCCGAAGCGGGGGAAGGTTGATGCTCACCACGTTCAGGCGGTAGTACAGATCCTCCCGGAACGTCCCCCGCTTGACCTCGACCTCCAGGTCCTTGTTGGTTGCGGCGACGATGCGGACGTCCACCTTCAGGTCCTCGCGGGCGCCCACCCGGCGGATTTCCCGCTCCTGGAGGGTGCGCAGCACCTTGGCCTGCATGTTCACGTTCAGCTCGCCGATCTCGTCCAGGAACAGCGTGCTCTTGTCCGCCGCCTCGAACAGGCCCTCGCGGCGGCTGATCGCGCCCGTGAAGGCGCCCTTCTCGTATCCGAACAGCTCGCTCTCGATCAGGGTCTCGGGGATGGCGGCGCAACTGACCGCCACGAAGGGCCGGTCCTTGCGGGAGCTGTGGCGGTGGATGGCGCGGGCGATCAACTCCTTGCCCGTCCCGCTCTCCCCGGTGATGAGCACCGTGGAATTGCTGTTGGAGATCTTGTGCAGCTTCTCAAAGACCTCCTGCATGCGGTAGTGGCTGCCGACGATCCCCTCGACCCGGAAGCGCTCCTCCAGCTGTTGCCGGAGCCGCCGGTTCTCCTGGATCAGCCGCATCCGCTCGAAGGCGCGGCCCACGGTCAGCAGGAGCTCCTCGCGCTCCAGCGGTTTCGTCAGGTAGTCGAAGGCCCCCTGTTTGACCGCCTGCTCGGCCGAGTCCATGGACCCGAAGGCGGTCATGAGGATGACCAGCGTGGGGGGGTCCTCCCGCGTGAGCTGCCCCACCAGGGAGAGGCCATCGGTTGCGGGCATCCGCAGGTCCGTCAGCACCAGATCGAAGCGGGCCCGCGCGCTCTTGGCCAGGGCCTCGGCCGCGCTCGCGGCCGTCTCCACCTTGTAGCCCTCGGAGGTGAGGATGGTCCGCAGGATCTCGCGCTGGGCTCCCTCGTCGTCCACGACCAGGATCTGCCCCTTGCTCATGCCTCAGGTACTCCCGTGGGAAGCTGGAGCCGGGCGACCGTCCCCTTCCCCGGCTGGCTGGACAGTTCGATCCGCGCGCCATGCTGGTCCAGGATCTGCTTGGTGAGGGCCAGGCCGAGACCGATCCCCACTTCCTTGGTGGTGAAGTAGGGCTCGAAGACGCGCGGGAGATTCTCGGGGGCGATCCCCACGCCCGTATCCTGGAATCGGATTTCCACCCACCCGTTGGAACTGTCAACTGGTCGAGTGGTCAATTCGTCAATGAGTCCAGTGGAAACATCGTCGCCGATCCGTTCCGTCCTTCCGTCTCCCCCCAATTGACCAATCGACTGATCGACCAATGGACCACCGTCACTCCGCGCCATGCGCGTAGTGACGGTGAGCGTGCCGCCAACCGGGGCCATGGCTTGCAGGGCGTTGAGCACCAGATTCAGGAAACAGGTCTTCATGTAGGCCCCGTCCACCCAGAGCTCCGGCAGGGTGGGGGCGTAGTCCCGCTCCACGCGGACCTGCTGCGCCTGGGCCTTTTGGGTGGCGACCTCCAGAACCTCGTCCAAGAGCTTCCGGACGTCGGTGGGGCGCCGTTTGAGTTCCAGCGGCTTCCCGTACTTCAGGAAGGTCTCGATCATGTCGTTCAGCCGGTGGATCTCCTCCTTGATGATGGAGCTCAGGCGCGCGAACTCCTCGCGCTCCACTGGGACGTTCGGGGCGAATTGCGCCCCCAGATGGTCAATGATCAGGCTGATCGAATTCAGGGGGTTCCGCACCTCGTGGGCGATCCCCGAGGCCAGGTGGGCGATGGCCGAGAGGCGCTCTGCCTGGTGCAGGCGCGCCTCCAGCTCCGCCCTCTCCCGCAGGCGCTCCACCATCTCGTTGAAGCTGCGGTTCAGCTCCCCGATCTCGTCGCGACGGGTGGTGGGCAGGCGCTCGTCCAGCTTGCCCTGGGCCACGCGCCGGGCCGCCTCGACGACGCGGGAAATGGGCTTGGCGTATGTCCAGGCCAGGACCGCCGTACCCGCGATGCCGACGCCGAAGACCAGGACCGTGGCGATGAGTCGTTTGATGAAATTGACCCGTGCCAGCTCGGCGAAGTCGTCCAGGATCATGCTGATCAGGATGTAGCCGCTGCGCTGGTTGCCCACCACGATGGGGACGAAGAGGTTGTAGGTCTTCTGGCCGAGGCCGCTGAGGTTTTCCTCGCCCAGGCGCGCCGTGATGAGCAGGTCCTTGCGCTTCGGGTCCACGCGGGCCCCCACCCGGCGGGGGTTCGACGAGGCGATGACCTCCTGCTCGTTGCTGACGATGGAGATCTCGCGGACGCCGCGCCGCTGGAGGCGCTGGACGTAATCCTGCAGGCGCGCCTCGCTGGTCCGGCCCTTGGAGGTCAGTTGCTCCACGCTGATCTGGATCGCGGTGGAAAGATCCATGGTGTGCCGCTCCACCTGAGAGATGAGCTGGCTCTCCGCCCGCCAGTACAGGAGGAACAGCGTGGCCAGCACGAGCATCAGCAGCCCGAACATCATGGCGAGCAGCTTGCCCCGCAGGCTTAATTTCCACCGGCTTCTGGGCCACATCAGCCTAGGCTCCATGTGTGGCTAGTGTATCCAAGCTGGGCAGCGGCTGTAAAGGATGAAACAGGACTGGCAAAACCTGGAGGGGTAGTCAAGAGCCCTTGGGAGGTCAAGGGTTCGGGCGCTCGGTTGTTCCGAAACCACCGAACAGCCGAACGGTCGAACACCCGAACGCCTTTGGGTCTGACGCTACGAGGGATCGCCGGGGAGCCGGCTCTCCAGCCGGGTGTATGCTCCGCGGAAGTGCAGCAAGGGGGAGCGACCGTCCTCCAACGGCGCCACGCCGGAATCCACGGCCTCGCCCACGAAGATGGTGTGATCGCCCCCAGGATGCCGCGCCTGTATCCGACATTCCACGTGGGCCAGGACGCCCGGAAGGATGGGCACCCCTGTGACGCCCGGCCGGTAGGCAATGCCCTCGAACTTCCGGGCGTCTTTCCTGGCGAAGTGGTGGGAGAGAGCCTCTTGGTCATCCCGCAGGAGGTTCACTGCAAAGGCTTCGGCATCCTGGAAGGCCTCATAACAGTCTGCCTTGTGGTCAATGCAGACCAGGAGCAGGGGCGGCGTGAGCGAGACCGAGCAGACCGCCGTGGCCGTGAGCCCCCGCGGCTCCCCCTGCCGGTCCCGCGTCGTCACCACGGTCACACCCGCCGCCAGTGATCCTATCACCTTCCGGAAGCCGTTCGGGTCCAGTGCCATCGAGCCCCCCTGCATCTGTACGGAAGCGAGGTGCCACGCCCGTAGGCAATTTCGGACGCAGGATACCCGCAAAGGAGGAGCCCGGCCCCGTCCCCTGCCTCACAGGTGAATACCAGGGGACCTCGGGGCCCGGGCGCCGCACTGCCCTGCGTGCGGATCGAACTCACGCAGGCTACCACCCCTGTGGAGGAGATCGCCGCCCGCGGCTCATCCCCGTCACACCTGGGGCAGCCGGAGGCGCTCGATCCACTGGCGGTAGTCCCCGGGATATCCCGCCCGTTCCTGCAGCGCTTTCACCTTCACCACGATTTCGGCCACGCGCTCGCCGGAGAGGCGGGCCTGTCCCGCCAGCCGCTCGGCCACCGCGCCCACTCTCCCTCGCGCCTCGGTCGCCGCGTCCGCCAGGACCTCCTCGTAGCCGCTGGCGGTCCCCAGGAGATAGTGCTCCAGCATATGCTGGGAGACAACCCGCCCGTGCTTCAGCGACACCAGGATATTGCCCTTGCCCGTCACGGCGTTCCCCACGGCGAAGACGCCTTCCAGGCCCTCCACCTCGCCGGTCCCCTGGTCCTTGATCCGGTACGTCTCGCCGCGCATCTCGACGCCCGGGATGGGCTCCGGGACGCTGCCGATGGAGCTGACGACCATCTGGGACGGGACGTTCTGCTCCGTTCCGCCCAGGGTCACCGCCCGGCCGTCCTTCACCTCGGTGGCCGCGACCGTGAGGCCCGCCAGCCGGTCGCCCTCCGCCAGGCACCCCACTGGTACACGTTGATCCTGAAAGGTGAACAGATACTTCTCTGCAAAATTCTGGAGCAGCTTCCGCCGCGTCTGGCGCGTCCGCTCCACCTGCTGGGGTGTGGCGTCCTCGGGAACCTCGGCCAGCGGCATGTCCTCCACCCGGCGTCGGTAGATGAGGGTGCACCCCCTGAGACCGAGGTCCGCCAGTGTCAGGCCCAGCTCGCTCAAGACCTTCTGGATCCCCCGGCGCTCCAGCTCGTACAGGGCGATGCTATGTCCTCGCGCCCGCAGGGCCCGGGTCACCGTCTCCAGCATGAGGATCTTGACTACGTCCAGCGAGGCCAGGCCGCCCCCGACGACGATGGCCCCGTCCTCCAGCTCGACCGGGGGCCCCTGATACCCCGTTTCGGGATAGTGGTTGAACCAGTAGACGAGCGGGTTCTGGTAGTAGAAGCCCCGCCCGAGGAAGTGATCAATGCCCGGCAGCGGCAGTGGACGATCCCGCCAGGCCCCGTTGGCCAGGACCACGGCGCTCAGGCCCCATCCCAGAACCTCCTCCAGCGAGACATCCCGGGTCAGCCTGGTTCGGGGGACGAAGTGCACAAGGGGATGAGACAGCTTGTCGTCGATTTTCTTCTCTTCCTGGAGGCGCAGGTTCACGTGCCAGCGGGGGAGGCCGTCCTCGATCTTCCCGTAGGGGCGGTCGTTCTGCTCCAGCACGATGCAGAGGATGCCCCGCTGGGCGAGCTGGAACGCCGCCTCGGAGCCGGCGACGGCCCCGCCGGAAATCAGAACGACGTGCTGCGGACTGGCCTGGGACATGACGCCTCTTCAACGACCATTGGCGATTGCAGATTGATGATTGAGGATTGCCGATCGAATTTCAATCGAAAATCCTCAATCACACATCTCAAATGTCAGGCGGCCGGCGCTGCCACCTCCCGCCCCCAGCGAAAGGCGGGGTGGACCAGGAAGACGAGGACGGCCCCGGCCACCCCGACCGCGGCGGCCAGGTAGCACGCCCCGGCGAACGATCCCGACGCGTCCTTGATCCAGCCCGTGGCGATCGGGGCAATCAGGGAGCCGATGAAGTTGATGGTGTTGTTCAGGCCGAACGAGGTCCCCTGGATAGGGGTCGGCGTGATCTCGGCCAGGAGGGCGAAGACGGGCGCCCACACCCCCCAGATGCAGAAGCCCGCGGCGAAGACCAGGAACGCCAGGATCGCCGGCGAGGCCTTGAGCGCCACGGCCACGCCCATCAGCAGCATCGCCATCGCCATCCCCAGGAGGATGAGTGCGGCGAGCCCCTTCCGGCCTTTCCCCCGCCTGGCCAGGCGATCGCTGGCACTCCCCATGAGCAGGAGCCCGGGGACGGCCGAGACCCCCAGGAGGCTCGACAGCAAGGACGACCGCGAGAGCTCCTGCACGCCGATCTCGAGGAACATGGCCGGGGCCCAGATCCCCACCACCCACAGGCAGTAGATCGGGGCCATGCCCGCAAGATACGTGAACCACAGATCGGCCTTTCGGATCCCGGGCTGCTGGCGGACCAGGCACAGGACGAAGGCCGCTGGGGACAGCAGGGAGGACCAGAGAAGCAGTGGCCGATCCGTCGCGAGTCCACCCAGGAGCGCCAGCGGAAAGGGGACGAGCAACAACCACATCCAACCCGGCAGTTTGATCCCGGGGGTGCGGGGCGGCTCCTGGATCATCCGCCAGACAACAGCCCCCGCCACAAGTGAAGGGATCGCGAAGATCACGAAGACCATCCGCCACCCCCACCGATCGGCGATCACGCCGGCGAGGGAAATCCCAACGGCCATCCCCATTCCGAGGCCCGTGAACGAGACTCCCTGGCCGAAGCCCATCTTCTCTGCCGGCGTGTACGCGGCGATCACCGGCCGGTCATTCCCGAAGTAGGTCCCCTGCCCGACGCCGGTCAGGAAGCGGGCCAGGAACAGGAGGCTGAAGCTGGGGGCCAATCCCGTTCCCAGCGACATCAGGCCCCACCAGAGGGGCGCGAGGACCAGGATCGTCTTCTTCCCGATCCAGTCGCCCAGGACTCCGGCCGGCAACTGCATGAAGGTGTAGGCGTAGAAGAAGGCCGTGGCCAGCAGACCGGCCTGCGCGTAGGTGAGCCGGAACTCGCGCATGATGGGGACCAGGACCGGGGACAGCCCCATCCGCACGAGGTAATTGGTCATCCAGGCGAATATCAGGACCGCCCAGACCGTGTGGTAGGACTGCCAGCCCTTCGGCTCATGGCTCATGGCTCTCGGTCGCCGGCGGTCCGTTCTCGGTTCTTGGTCCTCGGTTCACGGCGCTCGGTGCTCATCGCTCGGCTCTTGGTTATTGGTTCTCAGCGCTCGGTGCTCGGCGCTCGGCGCGCTGTTTCGCGAGCGGCGCATTCTACCCGGGAACCCCCAGGCCGTCACGAGGAAACTGCCGAAAGGCCCCTTTCAACCGCCAAGGACACCCGGCGCTGGCGCTGGGTACCCGGAACGCCAGGAATTCCCTTTCTATCAGGGCGGCCACCGTAAAGCGCTTGAGGGTCCGCCGGATTGTCCTTGATTTAGCGGGGTCGGCCGTTCCTGTTATTGTCCGGCGAGTCTTGGCGCCCTTGGCGTCATGGCGGTTCACACTCCGGGCAAAAAAATGCCCCCGGTCCGACGGCTCGGACCGGGGGCCTGGTCGCGGGACCGGGGAGGGGGGGAGTCGGTCCCGCGGCAACAGCTTATGAACTCCAGGGCTCGGTGATGATCAGTGGACCGAGGAGCCTGGGATGATTCTCACGCCTTTCAGCCTCCCTGCAGGTTGACCTTTTGAATGGCAAGTGGCGTGCCACCTCAGTGTCCGCATGGGGTTTCCTGCGTCTGCACCTCAGGCGGGCGCAACCGTCCATTTTTCTTGTTGCTCGGGCTGATCGTAAATTTTCTGGGAGCTTTCCGACCGGGAAGGTGTCCGATGGTGAAGTGAGCCACTTTGTCTCTGGCATTACCTCTGGGATGAGACGATCCGGACCACCGCACAGTCCCGCAACCCTGTCAATCGCCTCCGGACGTCGCGTCTCGGAGGCCCAGTCCCAAGAATCCTTCACGTTTCACGCCTCACGCTCACGTTTCACGCTTCACGTTTCAGGTTCTCCCTGCCCTTCCCGTTTCGCAGAACCCGCCGCAGGAACTGCCCGGTGTACGATCCCTTGGCCCGGGCGATCTCCTCGGGCGTGCCGGTGGCAACCACTCGCCCGCCGTCGTCGCCCCCCTCCGGCCCGAGGTCAATCACAAAGTCGGCCGTCTTGATGACGTCCAGGTTGTGCTCGATGACCAGCACGCTGTTCCCCGCGTCCCGCAGCCGGTGCAGCACGTCCAGGAGCTGCTGGATGTCCGCGAAGTGGAGGCCGGTCGTGGGCTCGTCCAGGATATACAGGGTCCGCCCCGTGCTCCGCCGACTGAGTTCCCGGCTGAGCTTGACTCGCTGCGCCTCGCCGCCGGACAGCGTCGTGGCCGACTGCCCCAGCTTGATGTAGCCCAGGCCGACGTCGTACAGCGTCTGGAGCTTCTCCTTGATCCGCGGGACATTCTCGAAGAAGCGCAGGGCCTCCTCCACCGTCATGTCCAGCACGTCGGCGATGCTGGCCCCCTTGTACTTGATCTCCAGCGTCTCCCGGTTGTAGCGCTTGCCCTTGCAGACGTCGCAGGTCACGTACACGTCCGGCAGGAAGTGCATCTCGATCTGGATCAGGCCGTCCCCCTGGCACGCCTCGCAGCGTCCCCCCTTGACGTTAAAGCTGAACCGGCCCGGCGGGTAGCCGCGCATCCGGGCCTCCGGGGTGAGGGCGTAGAGCTCCCGGATGAAGCCGAAGACGCCGGTGTAGGTGGCCGGGTTGCTGCGCGGCGTCCGCCCAATGGGCGCCTGGTCGATGTCGATGACCTTGTCGATGTGCTCCACGCCCAGGATCTTGTCGTGCTCCCCGGGGCGTTCCCGCCCGCCGTACAGCTTGGCATCCAGGGCCTTCCGCAGAATGTCGGTCACCAGCGTGCTCTTGCCCGAGCCGGACACACCCGTGACGCAGGTGAACAGCCCCAGGGGGATCTCCACGTCGATGTTCTTCAGGTTGTGCTCCCGCGCGCCCACGATGGTGAGCGTCTGCCCCGTGTGGGGCCGCCGCAGGCGGGGCACCGGGATGGAGAGCTCCCCGGACAGGTATCGCCCCGTCAGGGACTGCCGGTTGGCGGCGATGTCCTGCGGCGTCCCCGAGGCCACCACGCGCCCGCCGGAGGTGCCCGCCCCCGGCCCCAGGTCGATCACGTAGTCCGCGGACCGGATCGTCTCCTCGTCGTGCTCCACCACCAGGACCGTATTGCCCAGGTCGCGGAGCCGCTTCAGCGTGTTCAGCAGCCGGACGTTGTCCCGCTGGTGGAGGCCGATGCTCGGCTCGTCCAGGATATAGAGGACTCCCACCAGGGAGCTGCCGATCTGGGTCGCCAGCCGGATGCGCTGCCCCTCACCGCCCGCCAGCGTGGCGGCCGTCCGATCCAGCGTCAGGTAGTCCAGGCCCACGTTGATCAGGAAGCCCAGTCGCTCCCGGATCTCCTTCAGGATCCGCCGGGCGATCTCCCGCTCTTTCTCGCTCAGGGCCAGCTCCCCGTCCCCCGAAACGAGCCCGCCCAGGGCAGCCCCCCCTGGCGCGGACGCGCTCAGGGCAGCAAAGAACGCCGCGGAGTCCTTGACCGACTTGCGGGTGAGTTCCGCGATATTCAACCCCCCGACCCGGATGGCCAGGGACTCCTTCCGCAGGCGGGCGCCCTCGCACTCCGGGCAGGGCCGGATGCTGACCAGCCGCTCCACGTACGTTTCGATCTCCTCCCGCACCCGGGAGGACTGCGTATCCTTGTAGCGCCGGTCCAGGCTGCCCAGGCTGGCCCCGAAGAACTCCTCCCCCAGTTGCCGCAGGCTGCTGTCGAGGCCCGTCATCGGGCCGTCCACCTTCGTCCCCAGCCCGTCGCAGGCCTGGCAGGCGCCATGGGGGTTGTTGAAGGAGAAGATCCGCGGGCTGATCTCCGGATAGCTCACCCCGCACTCGATGCAGGCCATCCGCTCGGAAAAGGTCAGGTCCTTCTCTGCCTCCGGCAGATTGATGGTCACGATTCCGTCCGCCAGCTTGAGCGCCGTCTCCAGCGAGTCGGCCAACCGCCGCGGCAGATCCGGCGTGACCACCAGGCGGTCCACCACCACCTCGATGGTGTGCTTCTTGTTCTTGTCCAGCTCGATGGGCTCGTCCAGGTCGCGGAGCTTCCCGTTCACCCGCACCCGGACGAACCCCTCCTTCCGCATCTGGATGAAGATCTGCCGGTACTCGCCCTTGCGCCCGCGGACCACGGGCGCCAGGACCTGGATCCGGGTCCCCGCCGGCAGCGCCAGGACCTGGTCCACGATCTGCGTGACCGTCTGGGACGTGATGGGCTTCCCGCAGTTGTAGCAGTGGGGGCGTCCGATGCGGGCGTACAGGACGCGCAGGTAGTCGTAGATCTCGGTGACGGTGGCCACCGTGGAGCGGGGGTTCTTGCTGGTGGTCTTCTGCTCGATGGAGATGGCCGGGGACAGCCCCTCGATCAGGTCCACGTCCGGCTTGTCCATCTGCTCCAGGAACTGCCGGGCGTAGGCCGACAGGGATTCCACGTAGCGCCGCTGCCCCTCGGCGTAGATCGTGTCGAAGGCCAGGGACGATTTGCCCGAGCCGGAGACCCCGGTGATGACGACCACCTTCCCGCGGGGGATCTCCAGGTCAATGGACTTCAGGTTGTGCTCGCGCGCGCCGCGGATGCGGATGGTATCGGTGGACACGGGTTGGGACTCCTGTTCTCGAGAATGACCGGGGCGAACGGGACCGGGACCTTCTATTATATCCCGGCAAGGCCAACCCGCAAGGGCTGGCGATCCGTTTCCCCGCGACCCTCGCCTGGCAGGGGCCGGGGCCTACCCGGCGCGTGGCGCGGGGACGGCGGGCGGCCTCTCCCCCCGGAAACAGCACGGGCAGGCCTCTGGGCCTGCCCGTCACCTTCGCTCGTCCTGGGGCTCAGCGTCTCCGGTCAGAAATCATCTGGCCATCCCCGCGTACCCTCGAACACTCGAACAGCCGAACGCTCGAACGCTTCTAGGCCCGCCTCACCCCTCCGGCTCGTCCACCTGCGACCGATCCAGGAGCAACTCGACGATGAACCGCTCGAGCGTCCCGCGCTCCTCCTCGCTGAGATCCAGGAACTGGATTCCCATCCCCGCGGGCAGCCCCTTGGGCGTGTCCGTGGGGCTGCTCCAGACCACGCGCCCGGCGGTCCGGAACGGGTGGGCCACTCCAGGCAGCTTGAAACGGAGGAGAAGGTCCTCCCCGACGGGGAACACCTCGGTGGTGCGCAGGAAGATCCCCCGTGCTGAGAGGTCGAAGCACTGACCCCCCCGGAACGCCCGCAGGCTCTGGAAGTCTACGGGGATCTGGACGCCCAGGTGCGGGAGGCCGCGCTTGGCCGCCTGGCCGTGCTCCAGCATCCCCAGCTTCAGGAAGCGGACCAGGATTTTCAGGGTCCCCCAGTCGTCCAGGCTGCTTCCCTCCAGGACCAGCAGGAGCGTCCGGGTGCCGTCGCAGAGCTCCACCACCTGGCGGAATCCCCCGGGCAGCGTCCGGCGCAGCAATCCCTCCCGGAGGACGGGAAACATCTTGACGGGCTCCTCCGATGGACCGAGGGCCTGGCGCAGGGCCGGGATCTCGTCCAGCCGGCGGACTCCTTCCATCAGAAGCGACTGGTTTGCTTTCATCACCTGCGCCTCGGCCGGGCCGGTCCCCGAGGCCGGCTCCAGGGCGAATTCCCCCTCGTCCCAGGCCAGCAGGCGGTACACCGCCGCCTCGCCCTTCTGCGGCCCCTCCATGGCGTAGGCGACCCGTCCCTGGGTGACCAGGATCTCGCCGCGGCGCGTCCCGGATGTCAGGCGCAGGATACCGGTCCGGCGCTCCACCTCCAGGACCTGGATGATGTTGGGCAGGCTCATCGTCTCCAGCCGCCCCCGCATCAGGGACGTCTCGGGGGGCGGCGTGGCCCGATGGGCCCCGGCCCGGCGCAGCACGTTCTTCACCCGGGCCAGCAGCTCCTCGCGCCGGACCGGCTTGACGAGATAATCATCCGCCCCCAGCTCCAGCCCCCGGATCTTGTCCTCGACGCGCACCCGCGCGGTCAGGAAGATGATGGGGATGTCCTGGGTCGTGGGGTTCGCCTTCAGGGCCGCCGCCGCCTCGAAGCCGTTCAGCTCCGGCATCATGGCATCCAGCAGGATCAGGTCCGGGCGTGTGGCCTGGGCCTGCTCCAGCGCCTCCCGGCCGTTCCTGGCCACGCTCACCTCGACGGGCAGCTCGGCCAGCATGTCCACCGTCATCTGGGCCATGAGGGCCTCATCCTCTGCCAGCAACACGCGCCACGCATCCATGGGGTGCCCGTCCGTTTGCCTCCGCCGCGCAGGGCGTTGGCGGATTACACCCGCTCCCCCGCGCCGCTGATCTGCACCGCAATGGCCTGCGCCAGGTGCCGCTCGATGGCCTCGCGATCACCCGGCGTCAGATCCAGGAACTGAACGCCCATGCCGGTGCCGCCCCGCTTGCCGGAGTCCGCGTTGCGCCAGACCACCTGCCCCGTCACCTTGACCGGGGTCTCATACCCGGGGAGCTGGAACCGGAGGATTACCTGCGCGCCCACCTGGAAGGGGGCTGCCGTCTGGATGAAGACCCCCCGTGCCGACAGATTGAAGGTGGTTGCCTTTTGAAACGCCGGCAGCCGCTGGTATTCGAGGGGGAAGTCCACGTTGAGGCGGGCGCCGCCACGCCGCTCGGGGCCCAGGTCTGCCGAGACTACCGCCCGGACGCCGAGCAGATATTGCAGGATCTTCAGGGTCGACCAGACATCGAGGGGACTCTGGTCCAGAACCTGTTCTAGATCCCGCGAGTTGTCCAGCAGGGCCACCAGTGGCGCCGCCTCGGGCTGGGCCTGGGCCGTCACGTCCGCCCGGAGGGGCGCCGAGAACTCCAGGGACACCCCGGGGCCGGGCAGGCCGACCCGCAGGCCCGGGATCTCGTCCAGGCGTCGCACCCCCTCCATGAGCAGGGTCTGATTCGAGAGCTTCACGTTCGCGGCGGTCTGGCTCGCCGGGTCGGGCGCTGCCAACTGAAACGTCCCCTCCTGCCAGGTGAGGAGTTGGAACACTGCGGCTTTCCCCTGGCGCGACCCCTGCCCCGCCCGAGTGATCGCGCCGTCCACGAAGCTGATCTCGCCCTGCTCGGTCCCTCGCTTCAGCAGGAGCCGTGCGGTGCGCCGTTCCCCCTCGAGCATTTGCACGAGGGAGACCAGGTTCATGGCCTGTAGCTGGCCGCTGGCCAGGGCCTCCGGCCGCTGGGGAGGCCGACTCCGGCGGAGGATCATCCTGACCCGGACCTTCAGCTCCTCTGGGTCAATGGGCTTGACCAGGTAATCTTCTGCGCCCAGGTCCAGCCCGCGGACCTTGTCACGGGACGACCCGAGGGCGCTGATGAAGATGATCGGGATGGCTGCCGTGATGGGCTCCTGTTTCAATGCCGCCGCCACCTGGAAGCCGTCCATGCGCGGCATCATCACGTCCAGGAGGATCAGATCCGGCCGCTCCGCCTTGGCCAGGCGCAGGGCTTCCTCCCCCTCCTTCGCCTCCAGGACGTCCGCGGGCAGACTCGTCAGGACGTCCCGCAGCATGTGCAGCACCAGGGGTTCGTCATCCACCACCAGAATGCGCCACGACGTCATGCGCGCGTCCCCGTGAGCGGCAACCTACTGGACGCCGTCACTCGGTCAGCACCTGCAAGCGGGCTCAGCCGGGACGATTCAGAACCCCCGGTGCCACCCTCACCCCCACCCTCAAGATGGAGAGGGGGCAGAGAGCAATCCCCTCGCCCCCGCCGCGGGAGAGGGACAGGCTGAAGGGCCGACAGCGAGGGCGCAAAGCACATGCTTGAAGAATCCCGGCCTACAGATCCTCGAAATGGGCCAGGCGCTTGAACGCGCGGAAGCGCGCCTGGATCTCGCCATAGGTCAGGGCGCGCAGGCGGTCCAGCGAGAACGCCTCCACGTTGAAGGAGGCCATCACCGACCCCATGATCATGGCCTTGCGCACGCTGGCGTCCCCGAAGTTCATCGTGTTGGCCAGGTACCCAATGAACCCGCCGGCGAAGCAGTCCCCGGCCCCCGTGGGATCCTGGATGGCCTCCAGGGGCAGGGCGGGGGCGGCGAACCAGTCCCCGTCGTTGAACATCAGGGCCCCGTACTCGCCCCGCTTGATGACCAGGCCCCGCGGCCCCCAGCCCAGGATCTTCCGGGCCGCCTGGACCAGGTTCGCCTCACCGGCCAGTTGGCGCGTCTCCGCGTCGTTGATGACCAGGGTGTCCACCAGGCCCAGGGTTTGCCGGAGCGACTCCGGCTTGCGCGCGATCCAGTAGTTCATGGTATCGGCGGCGACGAACGCCGGCCGACGCACCTGGCGGAGCACCTCGCGCTGGAGGTCGGGATCGATGTTGGCCAGGAACACCACCTCCGAGTCCTGGTACTCCTCCGGGATCTTGGGGGCAAAATCGGCGAACACGTTGAGCTGGGTGTCCAGGGTGCGCGCCTCGTTGAGGTCGAACCCGTACTCGCCCACCCAGCGAAACGTGCGCCCCGGCACCCGTTGCAGGCCGCGGAGATCCACCTTGCGCTCCCGCAGGAATCCCAGGTGGTCTTCCGGGAAATCCTCGCCCACCACCGCCACCAGGCGCACGTCGGCGAAGAAGCTGGCGGCGGCGGAGAAATACGTCGCCGACCCTCCCAGGACCTCCGTGGCCTGCCCGAACGGGGTCCGAATGGAGTCGAAGGCCACCGATCCCACGACCAGGATGCTCATTTCCTCTCGACCCTCCCTGTCAATTAGTCAATTGGTCGATTCGTCGATTCGTCACGACTCCAGCCGGCTGTTACCAATTGACCACTCGACCAGTTGACTACTCGACGAGGTATTTCGCCAATGAGTCGATTCGTCGATTCGTCATTCCCCAGATCGGCAGTTCCCAGTTGACCACTCGACCCATTGACTACTCGACGAGGTATTTAGCGACAAGGGGCGCCAGGTCGCGCTTGACCTGCGCCGGGATCGCGTGGCGCGCGGTGATGATAGCGTCTTTCAGGGCGTGGGCGCACGGGCACGTCCGCGCCTCCGGGATCATCGCGACGGCGGCGCGGATGATCGCCTTGGCAGTCTCCACGTTCTTCAGGAGGATCTTGACCACCGCCTCGACGGTCACGTCCGCCTCCGTGGCGTGCCAGACGTCATAGTCGGTGACCAGGGCCATGGTGGCGTAGCAGATCTCCGCCTCCCGCGCCAGCTTCGCCTCCTGGAGGTTGGTCATGCCGATCACGTCCACGCCCCAGCTCCGGTAGATCCGCGATTCGGCCCGGGTGGAGAACTGGGGGCCCTCGATGCAGACGTAGGTCCCGCCGCGGTGCATGGTGGCACCCACCTGCCCTCCGGCCCGATACAGGATCTCTCCCAGGGCCTGGCACGTGGGGTCCGCCACGCTCACGTGCGCGACCAGCCCGTTGCCGAAGAAGGTGCTGGGACGCGCCTTGGTCCGGTCGAAGAACTGGTCCGGGATCACGATATCCAGTGGCTTGATCTCCTCCTTCAGGCTGCCCACGGCCGAGGCCGAGAGGATCCACTCCGCCCCCAGCACCTTGAACCCGTAGATGTTGGCGCGGAAGTTCAGCTCCGACGGCATCAGGCGGTGGCCCCGCCCGTGCCGCGCCAGGAACGCCACCGGCCGGCCCTGCAGGCGCCCGAGGAAGTAGCGATCCGAGGGATCCCCGAAGGGCGTCCGCACCGCCTCTTCCCGGATGCCTTCCAGCCCCTCCATCTCGTACAGCCCGCTGCCGCCGATGACCCCGATCAGTCGCTCTGCCATGGACCCTCCGTCACGCCTGGTGTCGCCGGAACCGCCGGCACCGCGGACTTGCCTTGACAGGGTGTACGCCGAATGTTAGAAGAAGATCTCTTTGCCGTCGCACCAGAGGAAAGCGCCCGTGCCCACCACTGCCGAGGTCATCGCTGAGACCCTGAAGTCGAACGGCATCCACCGTCTCTTCGGCCTGCCCGGCGGCGAGATCGCCGAACTCATGGGGGCCTGCCATCGCGCCGGCCTCACGTTCCTGCTCACCCGGCACGAGAACGCCGGCTGTGTGATGGCGGGCGTCACGGGCGAACTCACCCGGAAGCCGGGCGTCGTCCTGGCGACCGTGGGGCCGGGCGCCACCAACCTGGTGAACGGCGTGGCCAACGCCTTCCTGGAGCGGGCGCCGCTCCTGGTGATCACCGCGCAACTCTCCACCGAGCTGTCGCCCGTCCTCCCCCATCAACGCGTGGATCTCGAGGACCTCTTCCGTCCCATCACCAAGTGGAGCCACACCCTCACCGGCGTGAACACCGCGGCCACGCTGCAGCGCGCCCTGGACCTGACCACCGAGCGCCGGCCGGGCCCCGTGTACCTCAGCCTCCCGAGCGACGTCGCCCACCAGGAGGACCGGCCCGCCAGTCCGGGCCAGCAGGCGCTTGCCTTCCCGCCCGCCCAGCCGCTGGAGGGCACCGGCGTGCCCCGGGGAGATCTCGACCGGGCGGCCCGGATGTTCGCGCAGGCCAGGCGCCCGCTGGCGATGGTGGGCATCGGCCTGGACCCCATGAAGGCCCAGCCCGCCCTGCTTCGCTGGATCGGGGCCACCGGGATCCCGGTGGCCACCACGCCGAAGGCCAAGGGGCTGGTCCCCGAGGATCATCCCCTTTTCGTGGCCACCAGCACCGGGATGGCCGGCGACGCCCTCTTCGTCGAGCTGCTCCGCGAGACCGACCTCATGATCGGGATCGGCTTCGATCCCGTGGAGGCGATCCGGACCTTTTACACGGAGCGTCCGTTCCTCTCCATCGCCCAGTACAGCCTGGTGGACCGCCAGTTCGCCCCAGACCTGGAGCTGGTGGGAGACGTCAGCGCCACGCTGGAGGCCATGCAGGGCAAGGTCATGGTCCACCACACCTGGCCGCCCGACGCTCCCGCGGCCTTCCGGCGGCGGCTTGCCGCCTTTCTCACGCCGTCGGCTGACCAGAGCGCATTGGGTCTCTCTCCCGCGCGTGTCTTCAGCCGCCTCCGCACCCTGGTTCCTCGGGACACGATCCTCACCGTGGATACCGGCGCGCACAAGCTCCTGATCGGGCAGGTGTGGCCGTCCTACGAACCGCTCACCTACCTCGTCTCCCACGGCCTGTCCACCATGGGATATGCACTGCCCGCCGCCATGGCCGCCAAGCTCGAGCATCCCCACCGCCCCGTGGTCGCAGTCGTGGGGGACGGCGGCCTGGCCATGGTCCTGCCGGAGCTGGAAACGGCGGCCCGCCTCCACCTGTCCGTCGTGGTCCTGGTGCTCTCCGACCGAAGCCTGTACCTCATCCGGATGCATCAGGAGCGGAAGGGCGTCCAGGCCACCGGCGTGGACTTCGGACCCATTGACTTTGCCGGGATCGCGCCCGGCTTCGGCGCCCGCGGCGCCCGTGCCGGCACCTGGGCCGAATTCGACGACGCCGTCACGGCGGCGCTGAAGGAGGATCGCCCGACTGTCATCGAGGTCCCCGTGGACCCGGTCGATTACCGCGAGATGCTCTGACCTCCCCTCTGCTCCTCAGCTCTCTCCCCCACGCCATATGTGTCACGTTTTACGTTTCCCGCCTCTTGCCTTCCGCCTTCCACCCCCCTGCTCTCCCTCACGCCTCACGTTTCACGTTTCACGATTCCTGCCTTCCGGATCCTACCCTGCCAGCCCCGTTTCCCGCAGGATCTTCCGCACCTCGTCCGTCTGCGCCGGCGTCAGGGGGAGCGTCGGCCGGCGGCACCGCCCGCCATCCAGCATCCCGAGCTGGACCATGGCCTCCTTGATCCCGGCCGGATGCGAGCCCACGCCGAACAGCTTGCGCACCGGCGCCAGCCTCGCCTGAAGCTCCCGCGCCTTCGACAGATCGCCTGCCTCCACCGCCCCGTAGATTCCCACGGCCAGGGACGGTGCGACGTTGGCCGTGGCGGCCACCGCGCCCACGCAGCCGTACAGGAGGGCCCCGTAGATCAGCGTGTCGCGTCCCATGAAGACGCGGAATCCCGGCGGGCAGGCTTGCACCAGCTCGGCCGCGTTCGCCAGATCCCCGGTGCTGTCCTTGATCCCGGCAAAGTTCGGGACCTCCCGGGCCAGGCGGGACACCGTGGCCACGGAGAGGGCCACGCCCCCCGTCCGCTCCGGGATATTGTACGCCAGGACCGGGATCTTCACCGCGGCGCAGATCGCCCGGTAGTGCTCGAACAGCTCCTCCTGGGACGGCTTCAGGAAGAAGGGCGTCACCACCGACACGGCATCGGAGCCGACGGCCTCGGCATGCCGGGCCAGGGCCACCGACTCGGCCGTCGTGATAGCCCCCACATTGGGCATCACGAAGACCCGCCCGGCCGCCTCCTCCACCGCCAGGGCCATCAGGCGTTCTTTCTCCTCGCGGGTCAGGGCGAAGAACTCCCCGCCCGTCCCCACCGGGAACAGGCCGTGGACGCCCTGGTCAATCATGATCTGCAGGACCTTCCGGAATGCGCCCTCGTCCACCCGTTCGTCCTGCGTGAACGGCGTGACCACGGCCGGGATAATGCCCCGGATCTCCTTCCTCATCACCCTGCTCCTGACTTCCCCTCCGCCCGGTTTACCCCCCTGCTCCCCTGCTCCCCTTCACGCTCCACGTTTCACGTTTCACGCCTCACGCTTCACGTTTCACGCCCCCTACCCCTCCTGCTTCGCCCGCTCGATCTTGGCCTGATCCAACTCGACCGTGGGTCCCCGGGCCTCTGCCATCCCCTTGGCCTCGATGGGCGGCCGCACGATGTCCAGGAACTTCTGCGAGGCGAGCACCATGCCCAGCAACACGAGCCCCAGAACGTCGGTCAGGAGCCCCGGCTTGATCAGGCAGAAGGCCGCGACCCCCAGAAGCATCCGCTCCCACCACACGGTGGGCTTCGTGAGCCAGCCGTGCAACGCGGCCGAGAGGCAGATGACCCCGATGCTCGAGGAGATGATCGTGGTGATGATATCCAACCACGTTCCGACAAACAGGAGCGACGGGCCGTAGACGAACATGAACGGGACGATGAACCCGGTGGCGCCCAGGCGCATGGCCGCGAGGCCGGTGGCCCACAGGTTTGTCTTGCCGATCCCGGCCGCGGCATACACCGCCATGGCCACTGGCGGCGTGATGGCCGAGATGATGGCGAAGTAGAAGACGAACATGTGGGCGGCAATGGGCAGGACGCCCAGCTTGATCAGGGCCGGGATCAGCAGGGCCGCCTGCACGATGTAGGCGGGCGTGGTGGGCATCCCCATGCCCAGGATGATGCCGGCGATCATGGTGAGGACCAGCGCCGGAATCAGCGAGTCCTTGGCCGCCGCCAGGACCAGGCTGGTGAACTGGAGGCCCGTCCCCGTCAGCGCGATGACCCCGATCACGATCCCGGCGCACGCGCAGGCGGCCGCCACCGCCAGCGTATTCCGGGCACCGTCCTCGAGCGCGTCCGGGAACAGCTTCGTCAGCACCGGCCTTAGGCTCGCCCGGCCTTCCGGTGACATGAGGCGGATCCCCGCCAGGACAACCCACCCGATGGCGAGGACGATCATCACGTTCCCCGGCAGGATGTACTCGATCAGCAACACCACGAGGTACAGCCACCCGAGGCGACCCACCCAGGTGGACAGCGCCGCGGCCAGCGTGCCCCAGAGGGCCGCCATAGGGGCCGTGTACCCCACTAGCATCAGGTACACGATGATGAACACCGGGACGAATAGATGTCCGTTGTCCACCACCACGGTCCGGAGCGATGGCAGTTCTTCCCGCGGGAGACCGCGAAGCCCCGTCCGCTGCGCCTCGAAGTGGATGGCGAAGTAGAGCGCCAGGTAATACAGGATGGCAGGGATGGCGGCGTGCTTGGCGATCGTGATGTAGGGCACACCGAGAAACTCCGCCATGACGAAGGCAGCGGCCCCCATGACCGGCGGCATGATCTGGCCCCCGGTGGACGCCACGGCCTCCACCGCCGCGGCGAAGTGGCCGCGGAACCCGGTCCGCTTCATCAGGGGGATCGTGAGCCAGCCGTCCACCATGACGTTGGCCACCGCGCTGCCCGAGATCGTCCCGAACAGCCCGCTGCTGATGCACGACACTTTTCCCGGCCCCCCGGGCGTGTGGCCCGCCAGCGCCGAGGCGAAGTCCATGAACAGTTGCCCGGTCCCCGACTTCTCCAGGAAGGCGCCGAAGAGCACGAACAGGATCACGTACGTGGCCGAGACCGCCAGTGGGATCCCGAAGATCCCATCGGTCGTCAGGTAGAGCTGATCAATCACCAGCTCGAGGGAAAACCCCCGGTGCCGGAGCGGCGGCGGCAGGTACGGCCCCAGCAGGGCGTAGGCCAGGAACACCAAGGCCGTGATGGGCAGGGCCGGGCCGATGGTGCGCCGGGCGGCCTCCAGCATCAGGAGGGTCAGGGCGATCCCCAGGAGCAGGTCCCATCGTTCCAGCGGAGTGACGTACGCCAGGCGGGTCATGACGTACTCGTATCGCAGGAACAGATAGCCGATGCTGGCCAGGCTGAGGAGGACGCAGGCCCAGTCCAGAATCGCCGTGCGGGACTGCGGCGATCGGGCTCCGAAGGGATACCAGAGGAAGATCAGGGTGACGGCGAAGGAAAGGTGGATGCCACGAAAGATGAGAGCCTCCGGGGCTCCGGAGGCTCCCACGTACAGGTGGTAGACGGACATCCCTATCGCCAGGTAGCGTAGCAGGGTCCTCATCCAACCCGTCAGCCCCCGCACCTAGACCCCCTCTGCAATGTCCAATGACCAATGAGCCAATGAACCAAATGTGCCCCGCGCGCATTGCGGGCCGGTCGAACAGCATTGGTCGCGCGTAGCGCCTCCGCCATTGCTCATTGGATCATTGGTCATTGGTCATTTGGCAGTAGCTACCTCAGCGCGCCGGCTTCTTTGTAAAACTTCAGAGCCCCAGGATGGTACGGGACCCCCACGTCGAACGCCATCTCCTTCACCGTCAGGCCCTTCACATCTTTGACCACTGCCCCCAGGCTGTCCGCGTTCCTGGCCAGGGCCTTGGTGATTCCGTACACCAGATCCTCTGGAAGATCGGCCCGGATCATCAGGTGGGTGTAGGTCCCGAATTGGCGGACATCATAGTCCACCCCCGGGTAGATTCCTTTCGAGATCTCCCGCCGGGCATAGCCGCTGTTGATCTTCTGAAGCTCCTTGAACTTGTCGTCCGAGAGCGTGAGCATCCGGATCTTCCGGGAGCTGGCGAGATCCAGGATGGATGCCGCCGGGACCGTGGTGATGAGGGTGAAGGCCTGGGCGTGGCCATCCTTCATGAGAGCCACGGCATCGTTGTAGGAGACGTGGCTCACCTTGGCCATGTCCTTATACGAGAGTCCATAGACCTGCAGCAACTCGCGGGTCATCTGCTCGCCGGTGTTTCCCCGGGGCTGGACGGCGATGGATTTCCCCTTGAGGTCCGCCACGCTCTTGATCCCCGCATCGTCCAGCACCACGATCTGGAAGTACTGCATGTACAGCGTGGCGAGTTGCCGGACGTTCTTCGCCTGGGCCTTGAACGGCTCGCGTCCCGCGATGGCGTCCGCCGTCGAGACCGAGTTCCCGAATCCAATCTCAGTTTGGCCGGTCTCCACCCCCTGGATGTTGATGATCCCGGCGCCGGGCAGAACCGACGCGGTGGTTCCCGGCACCTCCTGCTTCAGGATCTCGGCGATGGCCCCGCCCAGCGGGTACCACGATCCGCCCTGGGGTCCCGTCATGATCCGGAGTTCCAGGGCAGAGGCCTGACCGCTCAGAAGCAATCCCGCCAGTAGGCCGGCAACCAGAAGCATTCCTCCCCTCGTCAATTTCATGACCTCTCCTCCCGTTGCAACCTCGCCTCGCAGTTCTCGGCTCAACAAGCCTTGTGAGGGCCAGAACTTACTTGACCTCAGAGGGCCTGTCAACAGGCTTCCGTCCCCTCTGACGACGATGCGTACGGGTCAGTGGGGGATCCGGGGAGAACATCTCGTGTGGAATCTGGAGGAGAGAGGCGAAGGGGCCGCTGGATTACGGTGGTCAGCGGAGATGGGCCGGAGGTGGTGAGCTCGGCTTCGTTTTGGCGGAGTTCCAAGGGGCCCTCCGGGAGAAGCGGCAACCCGAGACCCACGTGACCGAGCACCTCCGGAGCTTGGCGCTGCTCCTGGCCGTGGTGGAGTCTTCCCGCCGGGCTGGTCCGGTTGACGTGGCAGACCTCTTGACCTTCCTGAAGTAGACCAGTGCCCGGCGGAGCGAGCCGCACGAACTGCTACACCCTTGTGCCCATCCTCCAACAGGAAATCCTCCACTCCGACCGGTGGCAAGCCGGCTGAACAAATCGAAGGACCTCACTCCCCTCTGGAAATCCCCTCACTGATCTCCGTCATACCGTTTGAGCGATGGGAACGTGAGGATTTCCTGCTCATCAGTTGGCATGGCCCCTGCCTTGCCCTTACCCGCCGGGACGGGCCGGCCTGTAGTATTTTGCACGAGTTGTATCCCCGCTGGACCAGGGAGACACCATGGACCACACCGAGGCCAGGGCGCGGGCACCGCTTCAGCCACGCGTCGCCTCACATCCTCCTCCCCTAGTGGCGAGCGAGGTAGTGGCGAGCCAGGGCATCAAGGAGAGTGGGGGCGAGGAGTCCGCGTGGCTGCTCAGGTTCTGCATTGCGTATGGCTTCATCATGCTCGTCTTCCTGAACTATGCCGCGGTGCTGCCTCTCGTCCAACGGGAGTGGGGACTGACCAACAGTGCGGCCGGCATGATCTTCTCCGCCTACCAGGTGGGCTACATCTTCTCCGCTACGCTCCTCAGCTACCTCACCGACCGCATCCGGGCCCGGACAATCTTTCTCATCTCCGCATCGTGGTCGGTGGTCGCCAACCTCCTCTTCGCCCTCCTCGCCGTGGATCACAACTCCGCCATATTCTACCGTGTGCTGGCCGGGCTGGGGATGGGCGGGACCTACATGCCCGCGCTGAAGTTGGTGGCAGACCGCTTCCCCAGCGCCCAGCGGGGGCGAGCCGTTGGCTACTTCACCAGCGCCTTCGTGTTCGGGGCGGCGGGTTCCACGCTGCTGAGCGGGCTCGTCGGGAGCCTGGTGGGCTGGCGGTTCGCGATCGTGACAACCGCCGCGGGCACCCTGGTAGGCACGCTCCTCTGCTTCTGGATCCTGCAGGATGATACCGGCCTCCCGGCGGCCGACGCCGGGAGGCGACTCCGCCTGGAGGTCCTCCGGAACAAGCCGGCCCTCCTCATGATCCTGGCCTATGCCACCCACATGTGGGAGCAGTACGGGATGCGCGCCTGGATGGCGGCCTTCCTAGCCGCCAGCTTCCTGCAGACGGGCTACACCAAGGCGGAAGCCACGGGGTACGGCGCGAGCTTGACCGCCGTCATCGTGGCCGCAGGCGGTTTCGCCACCAGCCTCGCAGGCCTTCTGTCCGACCGGATCGGCCGGACCCGCACCGCCTCGGCCATTATGCTGGCCAGTGCCGCCTGCTCGCTGGGATTCGGCTGGCTGCTGGGACTCTCTCCGATCATCCTCGTGCTGGCGGGCCTGGCCTACAGCTTCTTCGTCGTGGCGGAGAGCCCTGTCCTGTCCACCGGGCTGACCGAACTCGTGCCGCATCATTCCCTGGGAGCGGCCATGGGGTTCCAGACCCTGATCGGGTTCCTGGCGGCAGCGGCCTCCCCCACGATCTTCGGATGGGTGCTCGATTGGACGAACCCGACACCGGCCGGCCCCCAGGGGGGCCCACCCCTGATCTGGGGATGGGCCTTCGGAATCCTGGGGCTGGGCGCCTTGGGTGGCCCCGCCGTCCTGGCCATCGTCCGGCGCCTGCCGGGCAGCGCCCAGATGGCGGCCGGGAGACGCTGAGGGAGCAACGGAAGGAGTAGCACGATGCGACGCGTATTGGTGGGAATCCTCGTGGTCAGCCTGGCCGGGATGGCCCTGGCCTTCCGCAACCGGGACACCGACCGGATGTACCAGGTCGGGGTCATGATCACCGACGATACGTACCTTGCCCCAGTAGAAGGGTTCAAGGAGGGCATGAAGGAGCTGGGGTACGCGGAGGGCCAGCACATCATCTACCAGGTCCGGAACGCCAAGCTGGACCGGGAGGCTCTGCGCCGGTTCGCCCAGGAGTTTGTCCAGCAGCGAATGGACCTGATCTTCACGGCAACCTATATCGGGGCCCAGGTCGCCAAGGAGGCCACGGCAACTGTGGGTATCCCGGTGGTGTTCGGGCCGGCCGGGGACCCGGTGGACACCGGGTTGGTCCAGAGCATCACCGCCTCGGGCAATAACCTGACCGGGGTGAGCACCCTGAGCCTGGAACTGACCGCCAAGCGCCTCGAGATGCTCACCCGGCTGGTCCCCAAGGTGCGCCGCGTGGCCATCCTGTTCAACCCGGAGGACCGGTTCTCGCAGGACGTCGTCAAGGTGACCTACCGCGCGGCCGAGCGGCTCGGCCTCACCCTCATCGAGCGTCACGGCCGGGACGCGGACGAGATCCAGCGGGCCGTCGAAACTCTGAGCCGGGAGCAGGTGGACGCGGTCTTCGCCCTCCCGGACGTGCTGGTCAACAATCAGGTGTCAGTCCTCTCCGCCATCGCCCGCGACCGGAAGCTTCCCTATATCGTCCACATCCGGAGCCTGGCGGAGCGGGGCGCGCTGGCCAGCTACGGGATCAACACCTATCAGATCGGACGACAGGCCGCCCGGCTCGCCGACAAGATCCTCAACGGCGCCCGGCCCGCGGAGATCCCGATCGAAACCCCCCGGAAGCTGGAACTGGTGATCAATCTCCGCGTGGCAAAGGAGATCGGCCTTGCCGTTCCCAATCAACTCCTCCGAGAGGCCGATGTCATCCTCCGATAGCTCGGCTCCTGAACCGACCCAGGGCCCGGCCGCCATCGGTTCAGGGGTCTGGTCCACTCTGGCCCGGGCCTGGTGGAAGCGGCTCACCTTCCGCCTGATTCTCCTGGTGCTGGCGGTCTCCACCCTCCCTCCCCTCACGCTGGGGGTCCTGGCCATGCGCTCGGCGCGGGTGGCCCAGGAACGCGAGGTGCGGGAACGGAACGATGCCGTGGCCCGTTGGGGCGTGGACAAGGTGCAGTCCTACCTGGACAACATCCTGGAGAACATGCGCCTCCTCGTCGAGCTGGGCGAACTGCAGGCCATGGATCCTACCGCCGCCAAGGCCCCCATGTCCTTCTTCCTCAGCTTCATGCAGGACATCAAGGAGATCAGCCTCCTGGACGCGCAAGGGCGGGAGCTGGTGCGGCTCGCGGAGAACACCCTCGTGACCCCGAACGACCTGGTCAACCTGGCGAACTCGCCCAAGTTCCAAGTTGCCCGATCCGGCGAGACCTACATCGGGCCCGTCCGGACCTCGGAGTTTTCCGAACCCTTCCTGAGCGTCGCGCTGCCGATCCGGAACCTGGCCGAGGACCGAGTGGTGGGGGTGGTCGCGCTCGAGGTGAACCTGAAACGCCTCTGGGACGACGTGCTCTCCTTCAAGGTCGGGCAGAGCGGATACCTGTACCTGGTGAATGGGGCGGGACAACTGCTGGCGCACCCGGATTTCAGCCTGGTGCTGGCCCGCAAGGATCTCTCGGAGGTCGGCGCCGTGCGGCGGTTCCTGGCCGGCGAGGACGAGCCGGCCCCGGGGGCGAATCTCGAATACCCCAATTACCAGGGCGTCCAGGTCGTGGGGCTGCATGCTCGGAGCCCCAAGCTAGGGTGGGGAGTCATCGTCGAGCAGCCCACCGCCGAGGCCTTTGCCAACGTGGACCGGATGAAGATCGAGACCAGCGTGATCCTGATCAACGCGGTGGTGGTCACGATCGTCCTGGCCTTGCTCTGCGCCCGGACGGTCACGCGCCCGCTGGCCGAGCTCACCGAGGGGGCCAGGCGGCTCGGCGCCGGCGACTTCGATCACACCATTCCCGTCCGGGGGCGCGACGAGCTGGCCGAGGTCGCCGGGACCTTCAACTGGATGACGGAGAATCTCCGGAAAAGTTTTGAGGGACTCCGCACCCTGCTGGAGAGCACGACCCGCCTTGCCGGCGTGGCCCGGCGCGAGGAGGTCCTCCGGCTGGCCGTGGATGAGACCCCCCGCGTGGTGGGGGACGTTCGGTGCGCCGTGTTGCTCCTGGAGACCGGCTGGAACGGTGAGGGAGAGGTCCTGGGCAGGCTCTGGCTGGGGGAGGGGGGCGGGGTCGATGGGACCGTGTCTCTGCGCCCGGATTCAGACCATCCCGTGGCGCGCGCGCTGTCCGACCGGGAGGTGGTGACGACGGAGGCCGGGGCCCTCGGCCTGCCAACGAAGTTGGGCGATGCCGAGGCTCCGTCGCTGGTCGTGCCGCTGCTGGCCGGACGTGAACCGCGCGGCGCGCTGCTGGTCATCCGATCCGGAGAGAGCCGGGCCTTCGGCGAGACCGAGCTGATGCTGTGTCGCACGCTCGCCAACCACCTGAGCATCGCCCTGCAGCTCCGCGAGGCGCACGAGCAACTCGTGCGGTCGGAGAAGCTTCGGGCGGTGGGTGAGATCGCCGCGGGCGTCGCCCACAACTTCAACAACGTGCTGGGCGGCATCCTGGCCCGGGCGCAGCTCCTCCAGATGGTCGCCGATCCGGCCGAGGTCCGGCAGGGCCTGGGCATCATCGAGCGAGCCGCCCTGGATGGGGCGGGCATCGTCCGGCGGCTCCAGGATTCCGCGCGGCTGCAGACCGTCACGCCGCTCACCCCGGTGGCCCTGAACCAGGTGGTGCAGGACGCGCTGGAACTCACCCGGCCCCGCTGGAAGGACGCGGCGGAGCTGAGCGGAAAACCCATCACCGTCGAGACCACCCTCCGGGAGTTTCCGGCTGTCCTGGGCGATCCCCTGGGACTCCGGGAGGTGGTGACGAACATCGTCCTGAACGCCATCGAGGCGATGCCCGACGGGGGCCGCCTTCGCGTCGAGACGATGGTCTGGGGTGGGTGGGTGACGGCCATCTTCAGCGACACGGGGATCGGGATGAGCGACGAGGTCCGGCGCCGGATCTTCGATCCGTTCTTCACCACCAAGGGAACGCGGGGCACGGGCCTGGGGATGAGCGTCTCCTACGCCATCGTCAAGCGGCATGGCGGCGAGATCCTGGTGGACAGCGCCGTCGGCCAGGGAACGTCCGTGCGCCTGCGCCTGCCGATGGGCAAGCTCCCGGAGGCCGCTCCGCCCGAAGCCGCCTCTGTTTCGCCCCCTGCCGCCTCCTGCCGCATCCTGCTGGTGGACGACGACGCCCATGTCCGCGACGTTCTCCGCGAGGTTCTCGTCTCCCTGGGGCACCGCGTGGAGGCCGTGGAAACCGGGCAGCAGGCCCTCGAGCGGTTCACGCCCGACGCCTTCGACATCGTCATCACGGACCTTGGCATGGAGCTGTCAGGGCGCGAGGTTGCCCGCGCCATCAAGGCACGATCCCCCCACACCCCGATCATCCTGGTAACCGGCTGGGCGGCGAACCTGAATATGGCCGATCTGCGGCAGGCCGGCGTGGATTTGCTCCTGGCCAAGCCGTTCCAGATCGGCGAGGTCCGCGAGGTCATCGCCAAGGCCTGTGAGTGCCGGACGGGGAAGTGGAGTTAGGGGCCGGACGCTTTCGAACGATGGAGGCGATCCCCGCGGGGACGATGGCGGCGGTCTGAGGCCGCCCCCCTGCTCCGGCCCGAATTCCCGGATCTGCCTGCATATCCTGCCACCCCTCGACGGCACGGTGCCGTCGCCCCTCCCGCCAGCCTTCGATTCCCGCGACATCAGCTCCACGAGCTCCGCATCCTTCGGGAAGATCGCTGCCAGGAAAAGCCTTGACTGGCGACACGGCCTGCACTAGATAAGGGAGGACATTTCTCCTTCGTGCTCTCGAGGTTCCCCCCATGATCGGACCCATGCCCGTTTCCACCCAGCTGGCCGAGCGCCTGGCCGCCTTCCGCTTGCGAGACGTGCCGCCGGAGGTCGTCGCCCACGCCAGGCTGATCCTCCTGGATACCCTCGGGGCCATGCTGGCGGCCTCCGCGCCCAAGTACTCCGCCACGCGGATCCTCATGGACTTCGCCCGCCGCCTGGGAGGCCGGCCGGAATCCACCCTGGTGGGCCAGAAGCTCAAGACGTCCTGCGTCACCGCCGCACTGGTGAACGGCACGCTGGGCTACTACTGCGACATCGAGCCGCATCACGTGGGCGGGATCCTCCACGCGCCGGCCGTCATGGTGCCCACCAGCCTGGCGGTGGCGGAGAAAGAGGGGGCGACCGGGGCGCGCTTCCTCGAGGCCATGCTGCTGGGAATCGAGGTGACCTGCCGGGTGAGTTACGCCCTGAATCCGGTGGCCCTGTACAACCGCGGCTTTCATCCCAGCGCCATCTGCGGGGTCTTCGGCGCCGCCGCGGCGGCGGGCCACCTGTTCCGCCTCTCGGCGCCCAAATTCGCCATCGCCCTGGGCCTCGCCATGCAACAGGCTTCGGGGCTCTTGGCGTGGGCCAGCGACCACACCGAGAACTCCCGCCCCTTCAATCCGGGCCTGGCCGCGCGCAACGGGACCACGGCCGCCTACCTGGCCCACCTGGGATTCGGGGGACCGCCCACGCCCTTCGAGGGCAAGTACGACGCCTTCACCGCCTTCTCGGGCGAGAAGCACCCCGAAGCCCTGCTGGCGGATTGGGGGAAGCACTACTACCTCCCCGAGTTCGCGTACAAGCTCTATTCCAGTTGCTCCTTCACCCACCCGGGGCTGGACGCCCTGTTGGGTCTGGCCCGTGACCATCACCTGAAACCCGCCCAGGTTCGGGAGATCGTCCTGCGGTTTCCCCTTTCCGGCACCCACATGATCGACAACAACGAGCTGAAGTCCCACTGCGCCCAGTACATCCTGCCGGTCGGGTTGGTCTTCGGCCAGGTGATGATCGACGATATCCTGCAGGACCGGAGGCGGCATCCCGAGGTGGCCCGCCTGAGCGCGAATACCCGCATGGTCGGCGACCGGGAGCTGGACAAGACCTACCCCGAGGTCTACGCGTCCATCGTCGAGGTCACGACGACCAACGGCCGCCGTCTCACCCGCCGCGTGGATCACGCCAGGGGGACCATGGAGAATCCCCTCACGCCCGAGGAGATCCATCAGAAGTACCTGACGCTGGCCACGACCGCGACGTCCGCCGCGCACGCCGGTCGGATCGCCGACGTTGTGCGCCGGATCGAACGGCTCTCGAATCTCGATGGCCTGGCGATCATGCTGCGGAACCTGCCGCCGGCGGCGCCTGGACGAGGGGTCAGGAAGGCGGCGAAGGTCCGGCGGGCGAAAGCGGCCCGACCGAGGGAAACGGCCTCTGCCACAAGGAGGAAGGCGTCATGAAACGATGGGGAGTGGGGCTCATCGCGCTGGTCTTCGTTGCAAGTCTCGGCGCGGGCCAGGTCAGCGCGCAGACCTACAACGCGACGGTGGGAGGATTGGGGGGAGTCTGGTACACCATTTTCAGCGGGATCGCCGAGCTGGTGAAGGAAAAGGACCCGGGGATCGTCATCCGGGTGGTCCCGGGCGGCGGCCTCATCGCCGTCCAGAAGGTCGGCGAGGGCGCCTCGGAATTCGGGTTCGGATTCCCCTGGACCGTCGCGGACGCCCGGGCCGGGCGCGACCCGTTCAAGGCCGCCCTGCCGGACGTGCGGGGCGTGATGTCGAACTTCGGCAACAGCTACCTGCAGTTCGTGGTGGACAAGAAGTTCGGCGCCACCTCCATGGACGAGATCTTCCAGAAGAAGATGCCCATCCGGATCGCCGTGGACCGGGTCGGGACGACGGATGAGCTGGCGCTGCGGCGGGTGTTGGCCTTCTACAAGCTGACGTACGAGGATCTGGCCAAGGCCGGCGGCAAGGCCACCCACGCCGGCTACAACGACCAGGCCACCCTCTTCAAGGACCGGCAGGTAGACGCGCTCTTCCAGAACATCGCCATCCCCTCCTCATCGGTCCTGGAGGCGAAGGTGGGCCGGGATATCCTGCTCCTCGGGTTCCCGCCGGAGCTGATGGACCACATGTACAAGCAGTACGCCTTCGTCGTGGGGAAGATCCCGGCGGGCAGCTACGGCATCGTGGAGAGGGACCTCTCGTCGCCGGCCAGCCCGACCATGATGACCGCCAACGGCAAGGTCTCGGCCGACGTGGTCTACCGCGTGGTCAAGATCCTCGCCGAGAACCCGGACCGCGTCCGGAAGATCCACGACAGCGTGAAGGACTTCGACCCCACCACCGCGTGGAAGGATCTGGGGGCGCCGCTGCACCCCGGGGCGGAGAAGTACTACCGTGAGAAGGGCTGGATGAAGTAGGCCCGGGGTCCCCGTGTGGCTGACCGGCGCGAGATTCGAGGCCGGGGGGCGTCTGCCGTCACGGTCCTGGCGGTCGGCGCCTCCTGCTTCCACATCTACACGACCTGGGCCGGCTTCCTGGAACCCCGGCTCCAGCGGGCCGTCCACCTCGGCTTCCTCCTGCCGCTGACGTTCCTGCTCTATCCCGCTAAAGCGGGATCGCCCCGGGACCGGCCCTCGGCCTGGGACTGGTGCTGGGCCGCTCTCTCCCTGCTGAGCAACGCCTACATCCTCTGGCAGCAGCCGCGCATCCTGGTGCGCTGGGAGGGCTCCACGCCGGTCCTCTTCGGGGAATTGTTCTGGGGGACCGTGATCACGCTCCTCCTCCTGGAGGCGACGCGGCGGGCGGTGTCGCCCTGGCTCTCCGGCCTGACGCTGCTCTTCATCGGATACCTCTTCGCCGGCCCGTGGCTTCCCTGGATCCTCCACCACCGCGGCTTCACCTTCGACCGGGCCGTGGACCTCCTCTACCTGTACAGCGAGCAGGGGATCTACGGCTCCCTCACGGGCGTCTCGGCCACGGTCATCTTCATCTTCGTCCTCTTCGGCTGTTTCATTCTGCGCACCGGCCTGGGGCAATTCTTCATGGACCTGGCCGTGGCCGTGGCCGGGCGCACCCGCGGCGGCCCGGCCAAGGTGGCAGTCGTTAGCAGCGCGCTCTACGGGACCCTGAGCGGTTCCTCGGTCTCCAACGTGTACACCACCGGGTCGTTCTCCATCCCGCTGATGAAGCGCGTTGGATACCGGCCGCAGTTCGCCGGCGCCGTGGAGGCGGCGGCCGGGGTCGGCGGGATGATCATGCCGCCCATCATGGGGATCGGCGCCTTCGTCATGGCCGAGATGACGGCGATCCCCTACTGGACCATCGCCAAGTCGGCAGCCCTCAGCGCCGTGCTCTACTACGTGGGGGTCTTCGCCATGGTCCACCTGGAGGCGGTGAAGACGGGGCTCCGGCCCATGGACCGATCGGAGCTTCCGCCGCTCCGCCGCATCCTGCCGGGAAGCTACCTGCTCCTGCCCATCGTCCTGCTGGTGATCCTCCTGGTCCAGGGCTACACCCCGGTCTTCTCGGGGATGCTGGCCATCGTGGGCAGCGTGGCCATTGCCGCCTTCCGCGCCGAGACCCGGATGGGCCCGCGGGAGATCTGGGACGCGCTGCGCCAGGGGGGCTGCGACGCCGCCATGATCGCCGTGGCCATCGCCGCGGCCGGGGTCATCGTGGCGGTCATCGCCCAGACGGGCCTGGGGCTGGCCTTCAGCAGCCTGTTCATCTCCCTCTCGGGCGGGTGGTTGCTCCTGACCCTCATCATGGTCATGGTGGTGGACACGTTTCTGGGGACCGGGATTCCCACCACGCCGTCCTACATCCTGACGGTGGTCGTGGGCGGCGCCGCCATGATGAAGTTGGGCGTGGGCCTGCTCCCCGCCCACCTGTTCGCCTTCTACTTCGGGGTGCTGGCCGACGTGACGCCACCCGTGGCCATCGCGGCCTATGCCTCGGCCGCCATCGCGGGATCCGAGCCGATGAAGACCGGGTTCGAGGCCTTCAAGCTGGCCATCGGCGGGATCATCGTCCCCTTCGTCTTCGTCTACCACCCGGCACTGATCCTCCAGGGATCCTGGGGGGAGGTGTTGTGGATCTTCCTGCTGGCGGCGGTCTCTATCCTCCTGACGTCGGCCGCCCTGGAGGGGTGGCTCCTCGGGCCGACGACCTGGGCGGAGCGCATATTCCTGTTGCTCGCGGCCGGGGGCCTCGTGGCCACGTCCCGCCCGATCGTCATCGGAGCCGCGATCCTGATGCTCGGCCTCGTGGGAAGGCAGGCGGCGCGCTTCGGCTGGCGGCCGGCCCCGGTCAAGCCGGGCGGCGGGATGGAGACTTGAGCCGATGTGCGCAGATGAGGAAGCGCTGGCGGGGACGTTCCATTGAAGTATTAATTAACGGAGGGCGGGAAGACCGCGCGAGGACCTTCCATTGAAGCATTGGCCAATCGAGTTACCCAATTACGCAAGCTCGGCGCCGATTCCGGAACCGGCGCCGAGCTCAGGACTCCTTCAAGAGCTCGCGGGCGATGATCAGGCGCTGGATCTCGGAGGTGCCCTCGTAGATGCGGATCAGGCGGACGTCCCGGTAATACCGCTCCACGGGACAGTCCCGCATGTACCCCATGCCCCCGTGGATCTGGACCGCCCGGTCGGCCGCCCGCCCCACCATCTCGGAACAGTGGAGCTTCACCATGGCGACTTCCTTGGTGAGGCGTTCTCCCCGGTCCACCCGCCAAGCCGTCTCGCGAAGCATCCCCCGGCAGGCAAAGATCTCCGTGGCGGTGTCCGCCAGCATGAACTGGATGGCCTGCTGCTCTGCGATCGGCTTGCCGAACTGCACCCGCTGTTTGGCGTGGGCGATGGACAACTCTAGCAGGCGCTGGGCCGCCCCCACGCATACCGCGCCGATGGTCAGGCGGCCGCGATCCAGGACTTTCATGGCGACCTTGAATCCGTCGCCGATCTTGCCGAGGACGTTGGTCGCAGGGACCTGGGCGTCCTCGAAGATCAGGTCGCAGACGTGAGACCCGCGGAAGCCCATGGTCTTGTGCGGCTTCGTAATGGTCAATCCTGGCGTGTCCCGGTGGACGAGGAAGGCCGTGATCCCGCCCCGGGCCCGCTTTTCCCGGTCGGTGAGCGCCATCACCGTGAACACCTGCGCCACGTTGGCGTTCGTGATCCACTGCTTGCGGCCGTTCAGGAGAAAGACGTCCCCCTGCCGCACGGCCGTGGTCTCGATTGCCGCGGCGTCCGACCCGGCGTTGGGCTCGGTCAGCGCAAAGGCGCCGGTCCACTCGCCGCTGGCCAGCTTTGGCAGGTAGGTTCGCTTCTGCTCCTCGGTGCCATCGAACAGGATGCCCAGGGACCCGATTCCATTGTTGGTGCCCACCCGGCTTCGGAAACAGAGGCTCGCCTTCGCCAGCTCCTCAAAAACCACGCACTGGGCCACGAGCGAGATCCCGAGCCCGCCGTACTCCTGGGGGATAGACAGGCCGAACAGCCCGAGCTTTCGGAGTTCCTCGACGATGTGCGGCGGGATCTGGTCCGTCTCCTCGATCTCCGCTTCCACCGGATGCAATACCTCGCGTACGAATCGTCGTACGGAATCTTGCAGTAGCCGGACCTCTTCCGGAATCTCGAAATCCATCCTCGCCTCCCACCAACGAAACCCTGGCTAAGATTGCAACCACAGATGAACGCCGTTCGACAGGCTCACGGCCCTGAGCAGCGCCGAAGGGCAGATGAACACAGATTCAGAGCTTGACCTTTTCGAGGGGCACGAAGGTGACGTCCTCGCGGACACGGGACGGGAGGCCCGGTCGGCTCGCCGCCTCACGGATCGACCCGAGGAGTCCGCGTCCCGTCACCTGCTCCACCCGCACGCGGGCTACCCCGCCGCAGAGCGCCGGGTCGCCGGCGAACCACACCCGGAGGTAATTGTCACTCAGGCTTTCCAACAGTCCGTTCGGACCGTCTCGATGCAGAACCACCACCTCGAGCGTCTCGCCAAGGAACTGCCTGCGGAAGGTTTGGGCCTTCCGGGCGACCAAAGAACGAAGCATCCGGCTCCGCTCCGCCTTGACCTGCTTGGCAACCTGGTCCGGATACCCGGCCGCATCGGTCCCCGGTCGGCGAGAGTAGCTGAAGACGTGCATGCCGGCGATGGGGAGCGCATGTAGCAGGTCAATCGTGCTCTGGAAGGCGCGGTCATCCTCGCTGGGGAACCCCACGATGACATCCCCGCTCACCGCGATCCCCGGCACCTCGGTCACCAGTCGCTCCACCAGCTCATGGAACTGGGCCGCCGTGTGCCCCCGCCGCATCCGGCGCAAGATCCGCTCATCGCCGCTTTGCAGGGGCAGATGGAGGTGCCGGCAGAATCGGGGGGAACCCGCCAGGAGCCGGATGAGGTCGGGCTTCACCTCGTGGGGATCGAGAGAGCTTAACCGGATCCGCGGCGCCGCATCCAGGTCCGCGATCCGCCGGCACAGCTCGAACAGCGACGTCGGCAGCGTGAGATCCCGCCCATACGTCCCGAGATGGATGCCCGTCAGGACCACCTCGGGGAAGCCCGCCGCGTGCAGGCGCCGGATCTCTTCCAGAATCCGCTCGGGTGGCTGGCTGCGATTCGCGCCGCGCACCTCCGGGATGATGCAGAAGCTGCAGCGGTAATTACAGCCGTTCTGAACCTTCAGAAACGCCCGGGTCCGGTCCGGGTCGATCCCCGGGCCGTAGTCATCCATCACCTGCCGTCGGCCCGCGACCGCCCCGACCAGCACCTGGGCCCCGCCGTTCTTCCTGGCCCCCTGAATGTGAGCCAAGAGCTGGGGTTTCTCCGCGTTGCCCAGAACCAGGTCCACGCCCGGGATCGCCGCCACCACCTCCGGCGCGGCCTGGGCGTAACACCCCGTGACGGCTACCAGCGCCGAGGGATTCCGCCGCAACGCCTGCCGCACCAGTTGCCGGGAGTCCGCATCCGCCTCCGCCGTGATGGTGCACGTATTGATCACGTAGGTCTCCGCCATAGAGTCGAAGGGCACGATCTGGTGCCCCTCGGCCTGCGCCTTCCCGCGCAGCGCATCCGTCTCGAACTGGTTCAGGCGGCAGCCCACCGTGACAAAAGCGATCCGCATACCCGTTCTATCTCTCAGGATCCAGCCCGACGCCGACCACGATCCGTTCGAGCTGGACGAGGTTCATCACGTCCTCGCGGTTGTACTCCAGGAGCAATCTCAGGGCCTCCTGATCTCCCGCGCTCTCGTACTGCGCCCAGAGCTGCAAAGCGTCCCAGCCGTTCATCCCGCGGGTGCCGCGGGCGATACCGAAGCGCTCTTCCATCCGCTTGAGGCCGCCCTTCAATCCGACGCGCCGGCACTCGCGGAGCAGGTCCAGGGACCGGAAACGGGATCGAAGGTCGAGGCGGGTCTGCCGCTCCAGGATCGGCAGGTCGAACCGATCCCCGTTGTAGGTGCAGAGGGTATCCACCCCGTCCAGCGCTTCCCACACGGCGACATCGGTGATCTCCCCGCCCACCAGTTGACGGAACCCGCGATCCTCGCGATAGATCCCGACGACCGTCACCTCGCCGCTGGCACAGGTCTCGATGTCCAGATAGGCCTTCATCGCTCAGGAGGAAAAAGCCTCAAATAATGCAACCGTCCGCCTCTGGCGGAAACGCAGATAAACGCAGATGGCTCGGAAATCCTGATCACAGGGGCCGGAACCATGCAGAACGCTATTCTCCCGGCGGCAGCACGGGAGGCCTACACGGACGTGAGAATAGCATAGGAGGTCCTCAGTTCAATAGTTCAATGCGGAAAACCGACTTGACACTGGCGGGACTCGCTGGGACAATCCCGCTGGAATTTTCTCGCAACCCCTCGGAGCCGCCATCATGCGCATCGGGATCATCGGCCTGCCGGCCACGGGCAAGACGACCCTCTTCGACCTCCTCTGCGTGGCGGGCGGCGCCCACGTCAGCCAGCATGGTGGAAACGAACCAGCGGTCGCCGTCGTAAAGGTGCCGGACCCCCGCCTGGAGCGATTGGCCCAGGCCTTCAAGGCCAAGAAGGTCACCCACGCCACCATGGAGTTCGTGGACTTCGTGGCCCTGACCCGCGGCGCAGGAAAGGGGGAAGGGTTGGGCAGTCACTACCTGAGCCAGATGCGCCAGGTGGATGCCCTCCTGCACGTCCTCCGCGACTACGACGATCCAGGCATCGCCCATGTCGAAGGGAAGGTGGACGCGGCTCGTGATGCCGTCCTGGTGAACACCGAACTCCTGCTGGCTGACCTGGACGTCGTGGAGAAACGGATCAGCCGCCTGGAGGCGGACCTGAAGAAGATCAAGAAAGACGAGGCACTCAAGGAGGTGGAGCTTTTGAAGCGCTGCCGCGCCTGGCTCGCAGAGGAGAAACCCGTCCGGGATCTGACGCTCACCGAGGATGACCAGAAGCTTCTCCGCGGTTTCGCCCCGCTGACGGCCAAGCCGCTCCTCCTCCTCCTCAATATCGGCGAGGGAACGCTGGGCAAACCCAACCCGATTCAAGAGCGCCTGCAACGCGCCCTGGGGGGGAAGGGTGTTGCGGTGACCCAACTATGCGCCAAGGTGGAAATGGAGGTGGCGCAACTCCCGCCCGAGGACGCGGAAGCCTTCCGGAAGGAGCTCGGCCTTCAGGCGGGCGGCTTCGCCGAGGTCCTCCGAGCCTGCTTCGACTTGTTGGGTCTCGTCACGTTCTACACCGGCGAAGGGGGTGAGGAGACCCGCGCATGGACCATTCCTGCGGGCTCCACGGCGCTCAAGGCTGCAGGCGCGATCCATAGCGACCTGGAGCGGGGATTCATCCGCGCCGAGGTCGTGAATTTGGCGGAACTGGAGGCTGCCGGTTCGCTGGGCGCCGCCAAGAAAAAGGGCATCCTCCGGGTGGAGGGCAAGGAGTATCGGGTAGCCGATGGGGATGTCATCACGGTGCGGTTCAACGTATGAAGCCTGGAAAGCGGGGGTTGGGGGTTGGGGACGGGTGGAATCGTGAATTGGTGGATCAGTGAATTCGTGGATTGGTGAAATGGGGATTCGGAAATGGGTGTAGGTCACAGGAGGGAAGCATGAAGGGTTTGGTCTTATTTTCTGATGGATCCTATGCGCTGAGGGAGATGCCCGAGCCTGAGATCGGCCAGAACGTCTATGCCCCTCAGGATGTGCTGATCGAGGTAGCTTACTGCGGCATCTGCGGCAGCGATGTGCACAAGTGGAAGGACTCGGACAAGCAGGGCGTGAGCAGCCCCACCTCAGCCGTTGTCACGGGCCACGAGATCGTCGGGACCGCGAAGGCGGGGGGTCGCGAGGGGACCGATGTCAAGGGCGGGGATCGGGTGGTG
>Ga0082335_1002025_pt1 | contig 39639 bp, 39 predicted proteins | sample Subgrocontami58m_FD_72375 | JGI IMG/M metagenome (GOLD analysis project Ga0082335, IMG submission 72375) | Subsurface groundwater microbial communities from S. Glens Falls, New York, USA - GMW37 contaminated, 5.8 m (SPADES assembly) (version 2) ...
TGGGGGAACCATGGGTTCCCCCACCATGGGTTTCCAGGCCTTTACGGAATCGGGTAGCTAGACTCCGACGGCTCATGGCCTTCTTCCGAGCACTGCGGGGCTTCGGCGGCCGCGACATGGCCGTCGACCTCGGGACCGCGAACACCCTCGTCTATGTGCGGGGGCGCGGCATCGTGCTCTCCGAGCCGTCCGTCGTCGCGATCGACCAGCGCACCGGCGAGGTGCACGCGGTCGGCGTCGAGGCCAAGCGGATGCTCGGCCGGACGCCCGGGACGATCTCGGCCATCCGGCCGCTCAAGGACGGCGTGATCGCCGACTTCGACGTCACCGAGCAGATGCTCCGGCACTTCATCCAGAAGGTGCACCAGCACCGCTTCGCGCACCCGCGCGTCGTCGTGTGCGTGCCCTCCGGTGTGACCGGGGTCGAGAAGCGCGCCGTCGAGGAGGCGACCCTCTCCGCGGGGGCGCGCCAGGCCTACCTGATCGAGGAGCCGATGGCGGCTGCGATCGGCGCCGGCCTGCCGGTCGCCGAGCCGACCGGGAACATGATCGTCGACATCGGCGGCGGCACGACCGAGGTCGCCGTCATCTCGCTGGGCGGGATCGTCGTCTCGCAGAGCCTCAGGGTCGGCGGCGACGAGATGGACGAGGCGATCGTCAACCACATCAAGAAGGAGTACAAGCTGCTGATCGGGCAGCAGACGGCCGAGGAGATCAAGCTCGAGATCGGCTCCGCGTACCGCCTGCGCGAGGAGGTGCAGGCCGAGGTGCGTGGCCGCGACATGCTCACGGGCCTGCCGAAGACCGTCATCCTCTCCTCGGAGGAGATCCGGCACGCGCTCGACGAGCCGGTCACGCAGATCATCGACGCGATCAAGTCCACGCTGGACAAGACGCCGCCGGAGCTGGCGGCGGACATCATGGACCGCGGCATCGTGCTCGCCGGCGGCGGCGCCCTCCTGCAGGGCATCGACGAGCGGCTCCGGCACGAGACGCAGATGCCGGTGCACCTCGCAGAGAGCCCGTTGACATGCGTCGCCGTCGGCTCCGGCCGCAGCCTCGAGGAGTTCGAGGCGATCCACCGCAGCGCTCGCGCCCGCCGCCGCAACGGCCGCCGCTGAGAGCTCCCCGGAGCCCCGGCTACACTTAGGCGTTCGTGCCACGCAACCGCACCGAGAAGGTGGCGGTGCTGGGCTCTTCGGTCCGGCGTTCCGCCGCGGGCAAGGCGTCCTCGCGCAGCAACAGCCCCCTCCGCCGGCGGCTGATCGTGGCGGTGCTCGTGTTCGCCGCGCTCGCCCTCATCACGGTCTCGTTCCGGGAGGGCACCGGCGGGCCGCTGCACGACGCCCAGGGTGCCGGCGCGAAGGCTCTGCACCCGTTCGAGATCGCGGCCAACCGCGTCGCGCAGCCCTTCCAGGACGCCTGGGGCTGGTTCGACGGGCTCCTCGGCGCACGGTCGGAGGCCGAGCGGCTGCGGGAGCAGGCCGAGCAGCTCCGCCAGCAGGTGATCCAGAACGAGTCGGCGTTGCAGGAGAACGTCCGGCTCCGCGCCCTGCTCGGGTATCTCGACGGACCGACGTTCCCGCGGGACTACTCCGGCGTCGCCGCCGCGGTGATCGCGCGCCCGCCCAGCGCCTTCGAGCAGCAGATCGTCGTCGCCGCCGGGGCGCGGCGAGGCATCCGGCTGAACGCGCCGGTCGTCACGGCAGACGGGCTGGTCGGCCAGGTGACCCGCGTGACCGACGACGCCGCGCAGGTGACGCTGCTCACCGACACGTCGAGTGCCGTCTCCGCGCTCGACCTCCGGACGGGCGCCGCGGGAATCGTGCGGCACGGTGCCGGCGCAGGGGACACGCTCGTGCTCGACCGGGTGGCCAAGGACGAGGTCGTGAACGTCGGCGACGAGGTCGTGACCGCGGGCTGGCGGTCGGGCGGGCTCGCATCGCTCTACCCGAAGGGCGTTCCGGTCGGGAGGGTGACGAGTGTCGGCCAGACCGACACGGATCTCTACAAGCAGGTGCAGATCGCGCCCTATGCGGACTTCGGCTCCCTCGACGCGGTGCTCGTGCTCGTCAGCCGCAAGCCGCCTCCCACGCTCCCGTGATCGATGCGCTGAAGATCGCAGCCCTCGTGTTCGTGGCCGGGGTGCTGCAGGCCTCCGTCTTCTCCGGCGCCGACCTGCTCGGCGGCACGCCCGACGTGCTGCTCCTGGCCCTCCTCGGCGTCTCGCTCCAACGGGGGGCCGTCGCGGGCGCGGCGGCCGGCTTCCTCGGAGGGCTGGTGCTCGACGTCGCGACGCTGCAGTCGCTCGGTGTCAGCTCGCTCCTGCTCACGCTCGTCGGCTACTGGGCGGGTCGCTTCGGCGAGGCGACCAGCGGTGAGCGCCGGTACGTCCCGCTCGCCTCGGTGCTCGCCGCGACGGTGTTCGTCGCCCTCGGCGGCTACCTGCTGCACTTCATGCTCGGCGCGAACCTCGTCGCGGAGCGCGCGCTCGTCGCGACGCTGCTCCCCGGGCTCGGCCTGAACCTGCTCGTCGGCGTCCCGGTTCTCGCCGGCTGCCGGACGCTGCTGCGCCCGCACGAGCGAGGCGAGCGCAGCGGAGAGGTGAGCCTCGTTGGCTAGCCGGGGGGCGTCCGACCGGTTCCTGCCGCCCAGCAGGCACGTCGACGAGCCGTACCGGCTGACGCCGCAGCTCGCCCGGCGGGTGGCCGTGCTCGGCGTGCTCGCGCTCGGCGTCTTCGCGATCCTCTTCTTCCGCCTCTGGGCCTTGCAGGTGCTTTCCGGCGACCGCTACCTGCGAGCCGCTCAGGACAACCAGCTGCGGACGCTCCGGCTGGAGGCGCCGCGCGGCTCGATCCTGGATCGCAACGGGCGCCTGCTCGTCTCGAACGTCCCCGGCACGGCCGTCCAGATCTGGACGGCCGACCTGCCGGAAGAGGGGCGCTACCGCCTGGTGCAGCGCCTCTCGACGATCCTGCACGTCCCCGTCGCCCGCATGACGGCGGCGATCGAGGACCGGAAGAACGACCCCCTCACGCCGATCACGGTCAAGACGGCGGTGCACGAGGACCAGGTCGCGTACCTCTACGAGCACCGCGCCGAGTTCCCCGGCGTGTCGATCGTGCAGACCTACTTGCGCAGCTACGAGCACCAGGCGCTCGGTGCGCAGATCCTCGGCTACGTCGGCGAGATCTCGGCCGAGGAGCTCGACCGCCTGCGCGGGGAGAGCTACCGGGGCGGCGACAAGATCGGCAAGAGCGGCGTCGAGTCCGCCTTCGACAAGTACCTGCGCGGGCGGCCCGGCGTGGCGCAGCTGCGGGTGGACTCGCTCGGCCGGCCGCAGAGCGAGCTCGAGGTTCGGGCGGAGCCGCATCCCGGCAACTCGGTGCGGCTGACGATTGACGTCGGGCTCCAGCGCGCAACCGAGCGCGCGCTCCGCTACGGCATCCAGCTGGCGCGCAACAACGAGAACTGGGCCGCGAACGGCGGCGCGATCGTCGCCATGAACCCGCGCGACGGCGCGATCCTCGCGCTGGCCTCGAACCCGACGTACAAGCCCTCGATCTACGTCGGCCGGGTCGACCCGAAGAAGCTCGAGCCGCTCGTGGATCCGAAGGTGGCGAAGGAGCGCAACTTCCCCGGTCTCGACCGCGCGGTCGCCGGCCTCTACCCGCCGGGCTCGACGTTCAAGCCGGTGACCGCGCTCGCGGCCATGCAGGAGCACGTCCTCACGCCGTACGAGTCGATCCAGTGCACGCCGACGGCCGTGTTCGGCCAGGACAAGCAGGTGTTCCGCAACTGGAATCCGGACGTCAACGAGCCGATGACGCTGCCGACGGCGCTGGCGGCCTCCTGTGACACGTACTTCTACGAGGTCGGCAACCGCTTCTACCAGGAAGGGAAGCAAGGGCGGACGCGCTTGCAGGAGTGGGCTCGGCGCTTCGGCTTCGGGGAAACCGCCGGGCTCGACATCGGCGGCGAGTCCGCCGGCCTCGTGCCGACGCCGGCGTGGCGGAAGGCAACGTACAAGACCTCCATCGACCGGGCCTGGAACCCGGGCGACTCGATCCAGCTCGCGATCGGGCAGAAGGACCTGCTCGTGACGCCGCTGCAGATGACCCGTTTCTACGCGCTGCTCGCGAACGGCGGCAAGCTCGTCACCCCGTACCTCGTCGCCGACGTCGAGCAGCCCGGCTCGAACAGCTCGCCGACCGTCGTCCTGCGCCGCTTCGCCCCCGATCCCCCGCAGCCGGTCGGGCTGGACTCGACCGCCCTCGGAGTCGTGCGCGAGGGCCTGCGCGACGCTGCTTCCCTCAGCTTCGGCACGTCGGTCGGGGTCTTCGGCAGCTTCCCCGTGCCGATCGCCGGCAAGACCGGGACGGCGGAGAAGTGGAACGCCGATCTCGGACGGCTGACCGACCAGTCGTGGTGGTGCGGCTGGGGCCCGATGGATAACCCCGACATCGTCGTCTGCGCGCTGATCGAGAACGGGGGCTTCGGCGGCGAGGCGGCCGCGCCGGCGGCGCTGAAGGTGTTCGAGGCGTTCTTCGGCGTGAAGGCCGGCGCGGTGGGAGCGGTGCCGAGTGATTGACGTGGCCCGCTCTCGAGGCGGGCGTGCCCGCGCGCGCGCCGAGCGGCGCTCGGCGGCGCTCTCGTCCCTACAGGCGCTCGACTGGGTGCTGCTCGCCGCCGTCGGCGCGCTCGTCGCCTACGGCCTGTGGGCGATCGCCGGGATCACCCGCTTCGACGTCGAGGGAGACCAGAAGTACTACGTCGTCCGGCAGGCGGTCGCGGCGGGAATCGGCGTCGCCGGCCTCGTCGTCTGCCTGCTCGTCGATCCGGACGTCTACCGGCGCGCGAAGCGGCTGCTCTATGCCGGCACGACGGGGCTGATGCTCCTCGTCTTCGCGCTCGGGGAGGCGGCCCGCGGCTCGACACGCTGGCTCAACCTCGGCTTCTTCCAGTTCCAGCCGTCCGAGTTCGGCAAGCTTCTCTACGCGCTTGCGCTGGCGGGGTTCATCGCCGACCGCACGCGCAAGGTGCCCGACGGGAGGACGGTGCTCGCCACGATCGGTCTCGGCACCGTGCCCGTGCTCCTCGTCTTCGCCCAGCCCGATCTCGGCACGGGGATGGTCTACAGCGCCGCGCTGGCGGCTCTCCTGTTCTTCGGCGGCACGCGGCTCACGCACCTGCTCGGGCTCGGCGCCGTCCTCGCCGCTGTCCTCCTGAGCGTGCTCTGGTTCCTGCCCAGCAGGGGGGTCGAAGTGCTCAAGCCGTACCAGACGGCCCGCCTGACCGGGTTCACGAACCCCGAACAGGATCCCGCGGGCCTGACCTATAACGTCTCGCAGTCGATCACGGCGGTCGGCTCGGGCGGGCTGGAGGGCCGCGGTGTCGGCGGCGCATCGCAGACGCGGCTCGACTACCTGCCCGAGCACGCGACCGACTTCGTCTTCGCCTCCTTCGCCGAGCAACGCGGGTTCTTCGGCGCGGCGATCCTGCTGCTGCTGTACGTGCTCGTCGTCTGGCGCGGGCTACGCGTCGTGACGGTCGCCCAGGACGTCTTCTCGGCGATGGTGGCCGGCGCGATCGTCGCCGCGTTCCTGTTCCAGGTGTTCGTCAACGTCGGCATGACGATGGGGATCGCACCGGTGACCGGGATCCCGCTCCCCTTCGTCAGCGTCGGCGGCTCCTCGATGGTCGCGAACCTCCTCGCGATCGGCGTCCTGCAGGCGATCCACGCGCGCGCGGGCGGCGTGCGCCGGCGGGCCCGCTGATGGCCGGGAGTCTCGACGCCCGCGCCGTGCTGCGCGTCGTCAGGGAGGTACGGCACTCCCTGCCGGAGCCGCGTGCGGTCCAGGTGAGCGGCGCGCTCGCCGACGTGCTGGCGAAAGAGCTCGGGCGCGGCGCCGCCCCGGGCGCCGTGCGCGTGGGCGGGAACGTCGAGGGTGCGGCGGCGCTCGTGCGCTCGCTGGCCGGGCCGGTGACCGAGGAGGACGAGCGCGAGCTGGCCGCAGCCCACCGCGCGCGCGTACCGGCCGTCGCCGTCCAGACCGGCGGCGGACAGGACGCGGCTGTCCCGTACGTGCTCGCAACGGCGGTCGTCGCGTGCCCGCCCGGCACCGGATTCCCGCTGGAGCGGATTGCCGCTGCGCTGGCGGCGAGACTCTCCGGTGGCGCCGGCGCCACCGTCGCCGCGCGCGTGCCCGTCCTGCGTCCCGCTGTCTGCAGCGACCTGATCCGTGGAGCGTCCGCCCAGAACGGGCTCATCGGAGCCGCGGTCTTCGTTCCCGGCGCGGATCTGCCTGTGCTGGCCCTCAACCAGCTGCGGCTCGTCCTCCGTCTTGCCGCGGCACACGGCGTCGAGCTCGACCGGGGGCGTGTCCCCGAGGTCGCCGGGCTGCTCGCCGGTGCGTTCGGCTTCCGTGCGGTCGCGCGGTCGCTGCTCGGGCTGGCTCCGGCGGCCGGCTGGGCCGTGCAGGGCGCGGTCGCCTACGGCGGAACGCGAGCCGTCGGCGAAGCTGCGCTGCGGCTCTACGCGGCGACCGCCGGGCCCGAGTAGCCGGGGTCCGTCCGACCGCGGTCCTACGATCCGCCCCAACCGACCGCCGGAGGGAGGGCCGATGGCCGAGCAGGCGCACGCCGAGGAGCTACTGCAGATCGAGGAAGCCGACGCCTGGTTCGAATACCTCGAGGCGACCCGGGGCCAGACGGAAGCCCGCTACGTCGAGATCGAGCCGTGGGCGTGGGCGCGCCTCTCGCAGCGCCTGCGCGCAGTTCGCGGGCGCCGGGCCCGGCTCCGGCCGGCAGCGGCGTAGGGCGAGCAACGGCCCCGGTTTCGGGGCGCCGGGCCCGGGCCGGCGGACGCGGCTGCTAGCCTTCGGTGCAGGCCCCTTATGCCTACTGCTTTTCGCATCAACCGCTGCGCGCGCCCGGCTCCGGCCTTCGGGGCCGCGATTGCGCGCGCGCTTACACGAGGAGAACTGTCACTTGCCCTGGTTCCGACGGAAGAAAAACGAGACAGAGGCGGCGCCAGAAGCCGCCACCCCGACACAGCAGGATCAGCCTGACCCCGTAGCGGCCAGCGAGGCGCCGGCCGAGGAGTCGGACGCCGAGAAGCTGGCCCGCAAACGCCGCCGCGGCACGCGTGGCGGGCGCAACCGGAAGAAGCCCACTGCCGCTGGGTCGGAGGCCGCCGCGAAGGCCCCCGCCGACGGGGAGAAGCCGGCACCCAAGCGCCGTGCAACCGCCGAGCCGAAGGGCGACCGCCGCGGCGAGCGCTCCGGCCGCCAGCAGACGCGCCGCCGGCCCGCGCCGCGCCGCGCACCGCTGCCCGCCGCCAAGCGGGAGCTGGTCATCTCGGTCGACGTCGGCGAGCAGCGCGTCGCCGTGCTCGAGGACGACCGCGTCGCCGAGGTCTACCTCGAGCGCCCGGACCGGCGCTCGATCGCGGGCAACATCTATCTCGGGACGGTGGACAACGTCCTCCCCGGGATGGAGGCTGCGTTCGTCGAGATCGGCCTCGAGAAGAACGGCTTCCTCTACGTGGACGAGATCGTCGTTCCCGAGCTCGAAGGACGCCGGCACGGCAAGCGCATCCAGGATCTGATCGCGCGCGGCCAGCAGATCCTCGTCCAGGCGGTCAAGGATCCGATGAAGACAAAGGGCGCCCGCCTGACGACCGACATCTCCCTCCCGGGCCGGTTCCTCGTCTACGTCCCGAACGGCGAGGGCCTCGGCGTCTCGCGCAGGCTCGACGACGCCGAGCGCGCGCGCCTGAAGGACATCATCAAGGCTCTCGACGTGAAGCAGGGCGGCGTGATCGTCCGCACCGCCGCGGAGGGAGCCTCGGCCGAGGACGTCGAGCGCGACCTCGTCTTCCTGCAGCGGCTGTGGAAGACGATCCAGGCGAAGGCCAAGACGTCGAAGGCTCCGGCGCTCGTGTACGAGGAGGCCGAGCTGCCGCTGAGGATCGTCCGCGATCTCTTCGCCGGCGACTTCGAGCGCGCGCTCGTGGACAACGACCGCACGCACAAGCGCATCGTCAGCTACCTGAAGAAGACCTCGCCGCACATGATCGAGCGCGTTCTCCGCTACAAGGAGCCGGAGTCGCTGTTCGAGGCCTTCGGCGTGGACGCGGAGATCCGCTCGACGCTCAGCCGCCGGGTGGACCTCCCCTCGGGCGGCTACCTCGTCTTCGACTACGCCGAGGCGTTCACCGTCATCGACGTCAACACCGGCCGCTTCGTCGGCTCGCGGTCGAAGACATCCACCGGGCGGCTCGAGGACACGATCACGAAGAACAACCTCGAGGCCGTGAAGGAGGTCGTCCGCCAGCTGCGCCTGCGTGACATCGGCGGCATCATCGTCATCGACTTCATCGACATGGCGAACCCGAAGAACCGGGAGGCCGTCGAGGAGGCGCTCCGCCAGGAGCTCGAGCGCGACCGGACGAAGACGTACGTCGTCGAGATCTCGCCGCTCGGCCTCGTCGAGATGACACGGCAGAACGTCACCGACGGGCCGCGCGAGATCCTGACGAAGAAGTGCGCGACCTGCGACGGCTCCGGGATCGTCTACTCCGAGGCGTCGGCAGCGATCGATGTCGAGCGCAGGCTGCGGTCACTCGTGGCCGGCTCCCGCTCGCAGGCCTTCCGCGTCGAGGTGCATCCGAAGGTGGCCGCGCTGCTCGTCGGCCCGGGCGCCTCGCGTCTAGCGGAGCTCGAGACGCTGACGAAGCGGCGCTTCTTCCCGGTCGGGGTCGAGGGCGCCCACATGGATCATTGCGCCGTCATCGCCGAGGGCAAGCTCGCCGACCTCGCGCCCGGCGCGCCGGTGGCCGAGGAGACGCAGGTCGAGGTGAAGCTCGTCGAGGTTGGCCTCCACGATGCGGCAGCGGCCGTCGGCAAGCTCGACGGCTACGACGTCATCGTCGCGGGCGCAGCGAAGCTCGTCGGCAAGAAGGCGCTCGTGAACGTCGTGCGCGTCCTCGACGGAGCCGCCTACGCGACCCTCGTGGACGGCGCGGTCCGCGACGCGCCGGTCACGTTCGAGGGTGAGGCCGAGAAGCCGACCCGCGCGCCCGCCAAGAAGAAGGCGCTCGAGCCGTCCGCCGAGGTTGCGGCGGTCGAGCAGCCGGCCGAAGGGGCCGGGCCCGAACAGGCCGAAGAGGCTGACGAGGCCGAAGTGGCCGAAGAGCTCACGGCGGAGGCCGGCGAGGAGAGCGCAGAGGAAGGCGCGGTGGCGGCGGCGAAGCGCAAGACGCGCCGCGGCACGCGCGGCGGACGCGGTCGCACACGGCGGTCCGCCGCCGAGACCGTCGCCGAGGGCGAGACCCTGGCCGAGGGCGATCGGGCCGCCGGCGACGAGCCCGAGCCGGTGGAGACAAAGCCCGCGCCTCCCGCGAACGGCCGCGGCCCCCGGCAACCGAGGATTCACGTCCCCGGGGCCGATCTGGGCGAGCCCGAAGAGGCGCTTGCGGCCGGGTCGAGCGGGAACGGCGCCACGCTCGAAGGCGGCGACGGGCTCCCACGGCCGAAGAAGAAGACCCGCCGTGGCACGCGTGGCGGCCGCGGCCGCAAGAAGCCGGCGGTCGTCGGCGGCGACGGCGCCGGGCCTGTCGAGCCCGTGGAAGCCACGGAGCCGCCCGAGGCCGTCCGCGAGCGCGAGGCCCGGCCCGCACGCGAGCGCAAGCCTGCAGCCCGGCCCGTGCCGGCGGCCGAGCCCGCGGCGGAAGCGCCGCCCGTCTCGTCCGACTACGTGCCGATGTCCGAGTGGCTCGACGACCTGGAGCGGTAGTGGCTAGAATCCCACGGCTCGCGGACGCTTGTCCGCGTTTCTGCGAGCGCTCACGATGACTTACGCAATCATCCAGGTCGGCGGCAAGCAGTACCGCGTCCGCACGGGCGAGAAGCTGCTCGTGGACCGGCTCGCGCACGGCGAGGGCAAGACGTTTTCGCCGAGAGTGCTGCTCGTCGGCGGAAACGGTCCGGCCGACCTGGCCCCGAAGGAGGGCGTCGTGACGGCCCGCGTCGTCGCCGATCTGCGCGGCCCGAAGATCCGCATCGGCAAGTACAAGAAGCGCACGGGCTACAAGCGCCACAACGGCTTCCGGGCCGCGCTGACGCAGATCGAGATCGAGTCGATCGGCGCGACGAAGGCGCAGGCCGCGGTGAAGCCGGCGGCGGAGGAGAAGCCGAAGGCGGCGGCGAAGCCCAAGGCAGCACCGAAGCCCAAGGCCGAGACCGTGGCGAAGCCCAAGGCCGAGCCGAAGGCGAAGGCGCCGGCCAAGCCCAAGGCCGACGCAGCGGCGAAGCCCAAGGCGGCGCCGAAGGCCAAGGCTCCGGCCAAGCCCAAGGCACCGGCGAAGAAGGCACCGGCGGCGAAGGCGAAGCCTCCGGCGCCGAAGAAAGAGGAGAGCTAGATGGCACACAAGAAGGGACTCGGCTCCTCCCGCAACGGGCGCGACTCCGAGTCCAAGCGCCTCGGCGTGAAGATCTTCGCCGGCCAGCAGGTGAAGGCGGGCATGATCATCGTCCGCCAGCGCGGCACGAAGTTCCGCCCGGGCCCCGGCACCGGCATCGGCCGCGACGACACGATCTTCGCGGTGCGCGAGGGCACGGTCGAGTTCGGCCGGAGCGGCGAGCGCCGCTTCATCTCGGTCGCCACGCCCGAGTAAGCCCCAGCCGTGTTCCACGACCGGGCCCGCATCCACGTGCAGGCGGGGCGCGGCGGCGACGGCGGCCTCAGCTTCCGGCGCGAGAAGTACGTGCCCAAGGGCGGGCCGGACGGCGGCGACGGCGGGCACGGCGGCAACGTCACTCTCGTCGCCGATCAGGGTCTGCGCGACCTCTCGGCGTTCACCGCGAAGAAGAGCTTCAAGGCGGGAGGCGGCGAGCCGGGACGGGGCACGCGCAAGCACGGGGCCGACGGCGGCGCGATCGAGCTGCGCGTCCCGGTCGGCACGCAGGTCTTCGGCGAGGAGGGGCAGCTGCTCATGGATCTCGCGCACGCCGGGGCACGGGCCCTCGTCGCGCGCGGAGGCAAGGGCGGCCAGGGAAACGCGAAGTTCGCGACGCCGACGCGGCAGACGCCGCGCTTCGCCGAGGTCGGCACCCCGGGGGAGTCGGCGACGCTCGAGCTGCGCCTGAAGCTGATGGCCGACGCGGCGCTTGCCGGCCTCCCGAACGCCGGCAAGTCCTCCCTCCTGCGCCGGATCTCGAACGCGACACCGAAGGTGGCCGCGTACCCGTTCACGACGACCGCACCAGTGCTCGGCACGGTCGAGGGGCCGGACGGCCGCCAGCTCACGGTCGCCGACGTCCCCGGGCTGATCGAGGGGGCGAGCGAGGGCGTCGGCCTCGGCCACGAGTTCCTCGCCCACCTCGAGCGCGCGCGCCTGCTCCTGCACGTGATCGACGCGTCCGAGGAGGACGTCGAGGGACGATTTCGCACGATCGACCGAGAGCTCGCGCTCTACGGCGCCGGCCTCGACGAGCGGCCGCAGGTCGTGATCCTGAACAAGCTCGACATGCCCGGCGCGGCGACCTCGTTCGAGGCCGCCGACCCGCGCATCGTCCGCGTGCTCGCCGTGTCTGCGCTGACCGGAGAAGGAATCGACGCGCTGAAGCGGGCGCTCTTCGAGCTCTGCCCCGCGGCGCCGCCCGAGGCGCTGCCGGACGAGCTGCCCGAGTTCCTCGAGTACCGGCCGAAGCCGGAGGGCCCGCGGCCGTACCGGATCTTCCGCACAGACCGCGGCTATCGCATCGTGGGCGACGCGCCCAAGGGAGAGGAGCTCGAGGTCGCGCTGAAGGCGGCCGGTGTGCGCGCCGGCCAGGAGGTCGAGATCGGCGACGAGGTGAGCGTGTGGGAGTGACAGGGATTCTCGGCGGCCGCTTCGACCCGCCGCACAACGGCCACGTCGCGCTCGCGCGGGCCGCGGTCGAGGGGTTCGGGCTCGAGCGGCTCGTGGTCGTCGTGGCGCTGCACCCGGCACACAAGGACGCCGTGCTCGACGGCGAGACGCGGCTCGAGCTCACGCGGCTCGCGTTCCCCGAGCACGAGGTGCTCGGCGATGACCACCCGCGCACGGTGGATCTCCTGCGCGACGGGCCGTGGCGCGACCCGCTCCTCCTCGTCGGTGCCGACCAGCTCTGCGACTTCCTCGAGTGGAAGGAGCCGGAGGAGGTGCTGCGCCTGGCGCGCCTGGGCGTCGCGACGCGCCCCGGCTATCCCCGCGAGCGGCTCGACGCGGTGCTCGCGCAGCTGCCGCACCCCGAGCGGGTGCTCTTCTTCGACCTGGAGCCGCTGCCCGTCTCCGCCTCGGGCATCCGCGCGCGAATCGCGGCGGGCGAGCCGATCGACGGCCTCGTTCCGCCGGCCGTCGCCGCCGAGATCGCGCGTCGCGGGCTGTACCGGCCGTAGCCGCGGCTACACTGCGGGCCGACCCCGTAAGGACGAACGACCACCTGACTCCCCTCGAAACCGCCCGCCGCATCGCCGCTCTCGCCCAGGAGAAGCTGGCGCAGAACGTTGTCATCCTCGACATGCGGCCGGTCTGCGACTACACCGACTTCTTCGTCCTCGCCACCGGCGCCAATCCCCGGCAGACGAAGTCGGTCGTCGACGAGGTCTACGCGGTGCTGAAGCAGGAGGCGCGCCTGACGCCGCGCGCAACCGCCGGGGAGCGCGAGGCGACCTGGATCATCGCCGACTACCTCGACGTCGTGCTCCACGTCTTCACCGCGGAAACGCGTGCGTACTACCGGCTCGAGGACCTGTGGGCCGACGTGCCCGCGGTCGAGCTCGAAGCCGCAGCCGGCTAGCTCGGTCGGAACAGGCCTGACGAGCTCGAGCTCGAGTCTCTAGACTTCGACGGCAGCAAGGGGCCATAGCTCAGCTGGGAGAGCGTCTGACTGGCAGTCAGAAGGTCGGCGGTTCGAGCCCGCCTGGCTCCATTTCGAGCACCTCAGGACGGATCGCGGTCGCTCAGCGGTCGAGTGGTTTCCCCCGCACCAGCGCGCCGAACCCGAGCCGGTCGAGGAGCGCGGAGCGCGACTGTGGCCGGGTGCGCGCTTGGCGCTCCATGGCCGGGACGATGAAGCCGGTGAATCCGTCGCGTGGCCAGCGGCCGACCACCTCCGAGACCGCCTGCCGCGAGAGCTGCTCGAGACGGCGGCCGACGACGTCCAGCGTGGCGCCCTTGCTGAGCAGGCTGGCCTCGACGCCGAGCCGCGCGGGGACGGTGATGTTGAGATGCAGTGAGATCGCCTCGGCGACCGTCCGTGCCCGCTCCTCGGGCTCGCCTCGCTCGCGCACGAACGCATGGGCGGCCCTGGCGCCCTCGACGGCAAAGCACGCTGCGGTCGGGTCGCGCCCGTCATGCGCATCGGTGAGCCCGAGATCGTGCAGAACGCAGGCGAGAAAGAGCAGCTCCTCGTCGTAGCGGACTCGATCGCGCTCGGCAAACAGCGCCGCAAACAGCCAGGTGCGCATGCAGTGCGCGTGGAGGTCGGGGGCGGACCAGCCCGCGCACGTGTTCATCGGCCTCCCTGGCAAGCGCACTGTCAGGGGGCTCCGGCAGCGGCGGCAGTCCGCGGTCACCGAGCAGAGCACGGCGCAACGGACGCGGCAAGCGGGCGAGTCGGGTGACAAGCGCCTGGCGCAGCAGATGCGCGCGGTCGCGCCTGCGCAGCCGCCCGTACGTGTGCTGCGCCCACGCCCACGTTCCGACCGTACTCGACGTGGAGGTCTGTGCCGGGCGTGGGTGCCTGCGCAGGCTCGGGCTCAGGTCCCGGACCGCCTCCCGAGAACGGCTACGAGGAGGGCAACGATCAACACGATGAACAGGAACTTGGAGAGGAATATGCCTCCGCCGACTGCGAACAGGAGGAGCAAGAGCACGAGCAACCAGATCATTTCTCAACCTCCCAGGATCGACGCATTGGCTAACGCTGGACGTCGCGGTCACGGACGACTGTCGTCTCTCGCCCGTTGAAGCCGCCCCAGCTCGACCAGAAGAACAGCGACGTCACGAAGCCGACAACGCCGACGATCAAGAGGATCACACCGACCGTGTGGATGTTCAGACCGGACACCGACGCGTTGACGGCCCAGATGAGAATTGCACCGGCAGCGGCCAGAAGCAGGCTTACGCTGATACCCATGTTCGACCTCCCGTTGTGGCGGAAAGGAGCCCAAGCCGGCCGGCCGCGCCGCGAGGAACTGGTGGTCGCTTCCCTCGGGGCTCCAGGAACGGCACTGCTGGCGCTTCAGTCATGGCTCCTCCCATCTGTCGAGACGTGATCGCCGACCGGGCCTGAGCGGGCTCGGCCCCGATCTGCTCCACCCCCGCGCGCCTGTGGGAGGACACCTTGCCGGGTCACATGCCTTGAAACCCGGCGAGCACTTCGCGGGGCCGATGAGTACGGCACCGCCAACGGGAAGATAGCAGTTGCGGCCCGTTAGGCTAGCGTCGTGCTCGAGCGCTGGACCCGGTTCGTCCTCCGCTTCCGCTTCGCCGTCCTCGCCTGCTGGCTCGTCGTCCTGGTGACCGGTGTCTGGTCGTCCAGTCAGCTGCCGGCGCTCCTGGTGAACTCGTTCGCGGTTCCCGGCACCGACTCCGACCGCGCGCGGGCGATCCTCGCAGACAGCTTCGACGAGCGCGACGAGGGGGCCTTCACGGTGGTCTTCCAGGTGCGCCGCACCTCGGACAAAGCACTCCGCGCTCGCCTCGCGCACCGCCTGGAGCGTGGCGCCCGCGCCGTCCCCACGGGGCGCGCGGGCACGCTGCAGGCCGGGGGCGGGATCCTCTACGGGAACGTCGAGACGACGCTCGCCCTGTCCGACGCGAAGCGCCACACCACCGACCTCCGACGGGCCCTGACCGATCCCGGCGGTCCCGCGGCGCTCGTCACCGGCCAGCCGGCGATCCAGCACGACCTCGACCCGATCTTCGCCTCCGACCTCCGGCGAGGCGAGGCGATAGCCTTGCCGGCCGCCCTCCTCGTCCTCCTGGCGGTGCTCGGGCTTTCGCTCGCCGTGGCGATCCCGTTCGTCTTCGCCGCGTGCACGATCGCCGGGGCAATGGCCGCCGTCTACGGCATCGCCCACGTGCTCTCTGTCGCCACATACGTCACAAACCTCGTCGTGCTGATCGGGCTCGGGCTGGCGATCGACTACTCGCTGCTCGTCGTCTACCGCTTCCGCGAGGAGCTCGGGCGCGGCCTGCCGGCCGAGGATGCGATCCTGCGCACGATGGCGACCGCAGGGCGCGCCGTCGTCTTCTCGGGGCTGGCGGTCGCGACCGGGCTCGCCACGCTCGTCCTCGTCCCGGTCCCGTTCGTGCGCTCGCTGGGGATCGGCGGGCTCCTGATCCCGCTCGTCTCGATCGCCGCGGCGTTGACGCTCCAGCCGGCGCTCCTGTCGCTGCTCGAACGTCACGCGCTGCGGCTCGGCGGGACGGCCTCCGGCAGGAGGGACGTCGAGCGCGGCATCTGGGCGCGGCTCGCGCGCGCGGTCATGCGCCGGCCGGCCGGCTACCTCGCGGCCGGAAGCGCGGTTCTGCTCGCCGCCGCGGCGCCCGTGCTCTACCTCGAGCTGACGCCGGCCTCGGTGACGGGCTTCCCGAGCTCACCGGCGTCGGTACGCGGCTACGAGCTCCTGCGGGAGCGTGTCGGGCCGGGTGCCATCACGCCGATCCAGATGCTGGTCGACGCGGGTGCCCCCGAGCGGGCTCGCAGGCCGGAGACCCGGGCGGCGATCGACCGACTCGCGGACGACCTCTTCCACGACCCCGAGGTGTACCTCGTCGCGAGCGGCCCCCGTGCACCGTACGTGGATCGGAGCAGCCGCTACGCGCGGGTGATCGTCGTCGGCCGGCACGAGTACGGCGACGGCGCGACACGGAGCCTCGTCGACCGGCTGCGCGACCGGCTCGTCCCAGAAGCACACTTCCCGGCAGGCGTGCATGTCTACGCCGGCGGTGCGCCGGCCCAGGGCGCCGACTTCCTCGAGCGCATCTACGGCACGTTCCCCTGGCTCATCCTGGCCGTGCTCGTGCTGACCTACGGCGTCCTGCTCCGGGCCTTCCGCTCCCTCCTCTTGCCGCTCAAGGCGGTGCTCCTCAACCTGCTCTCGGTCGCGGCGGCCTACGGCCTGCTCGTCGTCGTCTTCCGCTGGGGGGTGGGCGCCGACGCGCTCCGGCTCTACCACCTCGACCAGGTGGACGGCTGGGTCCCGATCTTCCTCTTCGCCACGCTCTTCGGGCTCTCGATGGACTACGAGGTATTCATGGTCATGCGGATGCGGGAGGCGTGGGACGACGTGCCCGACAACGCCCGCGCGGTCGCGCACGGCCTCGAGCGGACGGGCGGCGTGGTGACGGCGGCAGCCCTGATCATGGTGGCGGCGTTTTCCGGCTTCGTCGCCGGGCGGGTCGCGGGCCTGCAGGAGTTCGGAGTCGGCCTCGCGCTGGCAGTGCTGATCGACGTGACGGTCGTGCGGGCTATCCTCGTCCCCTCGCTGATGGCCGTGCTCGGGCGCTACAACTGGTGGCTGCCCGCTTCCATCGCGCGCCTCGCCCGCGTCACGCCCTCGCCGCTCGCGGAGAGGTCGCGGCACGGCACGTGAGAAGCCAACGGCACGAGAGGGACGCGTGCAGCCCCTCTCGTGCCGAAAAAGGACCGGACTAGAAGGTCACGGTGCCCCTGAACTTGACCGAGAAGAGGCCGTTGCCGCGGTCGAAGGTCCCCGTGAACTTGAAGGTCCCCTTCGCCTTGGCGTACTTGCCGGTTCCGCCCTTGATCGTGGCCCGACCGAGGAGCGAGAACAGCTTGCCCTCCTCATCGGTGCAGGCGCTCCCGCCCGAGCCCGTGATGACGAAGTTGAGCTTCGCGCCGCCTGCAGTGGTGATCGAGCTGGCCCCGCCGAAGAGCGGGCACGGCTCGACGGAGTTGCCGACGCCCTTGCCCGCGAGCTTGCTCTTCCCGATGGGCGTGCCGGTGCCCGCCGCGTCCGCCGAGATGTCGGCCCTCGAGCCCGACACCTTGACGGTGGCTTTGCCGGAGAAGCTTGCGGTGAACGCGACCGTCTTGACTGCGCCGGCGCCCGTGGCGGCGAGCGCAGGGCCCGCGAGGACGGCCGCCGTGGCGACTGCCGCGACCACCGCCATGATGATTCCGAACCGTTTCACAGTGACTCCTTCTGTTGCAGTTGAGTGGTGCATCCAGGTCGTCGCCAGGTTGCCTAGCCGAGCACCCAGCCCAGCCAGGGCCGCTTCTTGACGAACGGACGCTCCTCGATCCAGGCGTCGACCCCGACCACGCGGCCCGCGCCGAGCGCACCCAGCACCGCGAAGATGCCGATGTAGAAGATGTACTCGTTGAGGAAGGGGTTGTACGCCGGCCAGAGGTTGACGCTGTAGAACGTGAGCATCATCGTGCCCGCGAAGAAGAACGAGAGCCTCGTGAAGACCCCGAAGAAGATGCCGGCGCCAACGAGTATCTGACCGACGACGACGAGCACCGCGATGACGCTCATCGCGGCGGCGTTGTTGGCCACCTCGACCCAGAGCCCCTTGAACGGCCCGGTCGAGTAGTTGAGGAACAGGTAGAGCTCCCCGGGGCTCTCGGGACTGCCCTTGAACCACTGGATGCCCATCCACTCGCCGTTGTGGATCACCTTGGCAAATCCGGACCAGAGGAAGAAGAAGCCGAACAGCAACCGCCCGACGAGCACGAGCAACGGCAGAAAAGCAGTGTGATACCTGAACTCGAACTCGCGCTTGAGGCCGGGTACCGTCAACGTGTACGTGCTCTCGTTGACCGCAGGGATCATGCTCTTTACGTCCAGCGCCATAAGGTCACCTCCAGGGAGCCTCGGTGGGTCGGATTTGCGGGTCTTGCCCAGCATGCCCGGCGACGACCCGCGACTCATCCGCGCTTCTGCTGAAGAGACGATACGGGTTCTCGAAGGTCGGGTGCGGATTCCCCGCAGCCGGTCACGGGAACGGTGGGCCTCGGCGCGATCCGCCACGGCGACGTCTCGTACCGGGCGGCAGGCAGTGTTCCCCCGCTGCGGCGCGCGGGTTTCCCGCAGAACCTTTGCGCGAACGCTCACAGGCCGTTCAGCGTGGCTCCCGATGACGCTTTGCCACTGGGCAGACAACCTTGCCGAAGTACCAAAAAGCGCCCTGGGGCCTCATGGTTCCAGTTCGCAAAAGCGAAAGGAGCAGGCATGAAGAAACTCCTGACTGCGTCGGCGGCAGCATTGGCGCTGCTCGCGTTGGGGGCGACGGCGGGGGCTCAGACCCCCGGGGAGATTCCGTTCCCCGCTCCAAAGGCCGACGTCTTCGTCGCGGTGAACACGGCCACGGCGGCAGGCGAAGCCTCGAACCTCACCACCAGAGGGTCGAGCGTGATCTTTATCGCGTTCGCCGCTGACACGAAGACGAAGAAGGTGCTCACCGACAAGGACGTCAAGTACTTCTACGTGGCGATCCCCGGCCAGCCGAACGTCAAGTTGGCCTACAGCAAGCTCGGGTCGCGCTACGTGTGGACGGGAACCTGGACGGTTCCCGCGAGCCAACCGCTCGGAATCGTCCCATTCAAGGCGCTCGTCAAGACGAACACCAAGCGCTACGGAAGCTTCGTCCAGATCGGCGTCACCAACGCGATGCTCACCGTCACGGCGTAGCCGAGCGTGGCCACGAAAGCCCAACAGCACTGGAGGAAATCGATGAGAAGCCTGGTCTTTCTGCTCGGGGTTGCGCTCGTCGCAGGCGCGTTCGCGGCGTCCGCTGCCGCTCAGCCGCCTGCTCCGGACAAGCATTTCCCGGGCAACGACGCCTACGTCGGACTCGCTACAGGCGCGCCGGCGGCACCCGCTGCCGCTCAGACGCCTGCAGCGGACAAGCCCTTCCCCGGCGAGGTGGCGGACGTCCTCCTGTACGTCGACATCGTCAACAGCCCCCGCCCGAAGGGCGCTGCGCCCAGGCCGAAGGCCTGCACGCAGCTGAGCTCCTTCAAGCGGGGGGAAAGGCCCGTCCTCCGCATCTTCGGTGTCGAAACCGGAACGGGTGAGGCGCTGACCCCGGAGAACGTCAAGTACGCCTACGTCAAGATCCCCGGCCTGCCGAACGTGAAGCTCAACTGGGGCCCCCACGGAGCGGGGACCGCCCGGGCCTATTTCTGGACGGCCGGCTGGGACATCGCGGCCGATTACCCGCTCGGAGTGCTTCCCTTCAAGGTCGTCTTCAAGACCGAGTCGGGCAAGTTCGGGATCTTCACGCAAGACGGACTGCCCCCGGAAAACCGCCTGACGATCCTGCCATAAGGCCAACCCGACTCGAAAGGACCAGACACATGAGCAAGCGAGCTCACACGACAGGTTTCCGGAGACGGAAGCTCGCCGCCCTGGTCGGCGCGACGGCGGTGAGCTCGCTGCTCCTCCCGGCGCTCGCCCTCGCGGCCGCCCAGCCTGTTCTCCCGCCGGTGATCCCCGGTGGTCCCGGCGTGCCCGGCTGGGCGGCGGCTCCCTTCAAGCCGGCGTCGGAACTCGGGATCCTGCGAGCGACGCCGGATCGGGGACCCGCCGGAACGGCGTTCACCCTGAGCGGAAACGGTCTGCCCGCAAACAAGGAAGTCACGATCGTCTGGGCGACCACGAACGTCACCTGGGTTCTCGACGCCCGGCCCGACAGCGTCGACTACATCGGGCGGAAGGGCGAGGCGGTGAACGTCGTCCTGGCGAAGCGGACGACGGACGCCACCGGAGCCTTCAGCCTCGAGCTCCGGGCGCCGAGGGATTTCGGTGGCGTACCCCACGACCTGTACGCCGTCATCGACGGCATCCAGTACGCCAAGGGCGGCTTCTTCATCGAGAGGAAGATCACCCTCAGCCCCCGCAGCGGACCGATCGGCACGCCGATCACCGTCAAGATCACCGGGCTCGGCGCGAGCCTCTACGGCAGCTCCGGGAACATCTACTACGACGGCCGCTACGCCGGTGTCATCACGGGGGTCTGGAGCCGCGGTGAGGCCGAGGTCCAGATCCGGGCGGCCGGCCCCGTCGGCAAGCACACGATCCTGGTCGGCGGCGGCATGCAGTTCAACTACCTCAACATCCAGCAGTCCCCGGTTCCGTGGGCCACGAGCGCCGTCTTCCCGTTCACGGTGACGGAGGACGCAGGCCCGCCGCCGGTGCGCATCGACTGGCCGTTGCCGGTCAAGCCGACGATCGACGCGAAGACGACCCTCGCGACGGCCACGCAGGTCAGCGGCGCGGGCACAGCGACCGCAGCGCTCAGCACGACGAGTGGCGCCGTCCTCTCGAAGGTCGACGTCTCCGCTACGGGCCTCACCGCGAACGAGCCGGTCGAGCTCGTGTGGTCGACGGTTGTCGGAAACCGGGTCAACTGCACCGGCACGTGCTGGGCCTTCGCCTCGATCCCGCTCGGCAAGGTCACCGCCGCCGCCGACGGCTCGGCGAGGAGCACCTTCACGGTGCCGGACGGCCTCGGCGGCTGGCACGCCGTCCAGCTCCTGCAGGGCGGCAAGATCAAGGCCCAGGTGCCCTACTTCGTCAAGCGGAGCGTCGTCAGCGTGCCGAAGACCGTGAAGGCCGGCACCGAGTTCGAGGTGCACCTGAAGGGCGTCGGCTGGACGCAGCTCGACAACACGGTCGCGGTCACCTACGACAACGGCTACGTCGGCTACGGCTGCGGCTTCAACAGCGACGGCGACGTGGTGCTGAGGCTCCTCGCCACAGGGGGCCCGGGCACCCACCTGATCGACATCTACCCGCTGCTGTACACGTACCAGCCCGCGTACCCGTACCCGCCGCATGCGGTGGTCCCGTTCCTGAGCTTCGCACGGGACTTCCCGGCTCTCGCGCTCGGCTACGAGCTGCCCGCCTTCCGGCTGGCGATCACGGTCGTCGAGTAGCGAATCTGCTCACGGGGGAGGGGCGCCGCTCGCGCCCCTCCCCCGCTCCGAGCGCTCGTCCCGTCGTCGCTACCGGGGACCCCGGGACGCCACGAGGAATGCGGCGATCCTGTCGAGGGAGTCCGTGCCCAGATCGGCGTAGGAGGGCATCAGGTTGTTGCCGTACCGGTACGGCTGCGCCACGTACTGCCGGAAGTAGCGTGCGGTTCTCCCGGTGCTGCCGATGCCTTCCAGGTCGGGCGCGCGGAGGCGCCGTGTCCCGCTGTCGAGGTAGATGTGGCAGCTCAAGCAGCCTGCCTTGGCGAAGAGCGCCGCTCCCTGCACGGCGCGCTGCGGCAGGCGCCCGAGCTTCACCCAGCGGGCGACCGTCGCCGCCGGCACGGTGACGACCGGCGGCGGTACCGGGAGCGGAGGCACGCGGGCGACCCCTCCAGGTGGCGCGGAGAACGGCTTGCCGGTCACGAACGAGACGAGATCGTCGATCTCCTGCCCACTCAGCGACCAGCCGAAGGCGGTCATTCCCCGCCCGCCCCAGTAGATCCGGCTGAATGCGAACAGCTCAACCGCAAGCTTGACGCGACGCGCGTGCGGCACGAGGTAGCGGTCGAGGTTCGGCGCCGTGCCATCCTTCAGGCCCGTCGCGCCCGCCTTCGAGAAGGCATGGCAGGCGCCGCAGCCGGCCGTCATCCACACGAGCGCGCCGCGCGCCGGATCGCCGGCTCGGTACGCCGGCTGCGCCCGGCCGGCCGACCCGGTGTCGCCCAGCATCAGGGCCGCGCCCACCGCGGCGAGCGCCAGCACCGGTGGAAGCAGGGGCGTCTTCACATCCCCTACGGTAGCCCGGTGGCTGGATCGTCCGCTACGCCGAGCGCCGGACGATCGGAGCCGCGTGCGGGACGCCCGGTGATCCATCGTCGGACTCGAGCAGCCCGTGCTCGAGCGCGTAGCGCACGAGCTCGGCCCGCGTCTCGAGCCCGAGCTTCTCCGTGACCCGCGCGCGGTACAGCTCGATCGTCCTGGGAGCGCGCCCGAGCACGCTCGCGATCTCGACGCAGGTATGGCCCAGGGCGAGCAGCTTCACGATCTCGCGCTCGCGCTCGCAGAGCTGATCGGCGCATTTCTCCTCGTCGTGCCTCTCCTCCGCGACGGCAAGACGTGCTCCGAGGCCCGGGTCGAGGTAGCGGGACCCTGCGGCGGCCGCGCGGACGGCGTCGAGCAGCTTGTCGGGGCCTGCCTCCTTGAGCACGTAGCCGCTGGCGCCGGCCTCGAAGGAGGCCCACACGTGGCACGGATCGTCAAGGGGGGAGAGGACGACCACGGCCGCGCCCGGTGCGGCCACGCGCAGCTCCGGGATCCTGTCGGTCGTTACCCGCTCGTGCATGAGCAGGTCGAGCAGCACGACGTCGGGCTGGAGCTCGTGCACCGTCTTGACGGCCTCCTGAAAGCCCTCGGCCTCGCCGACGGTCTCGAGATCGGCCTCTGCGTCGAGCAGCAGCCGGAGTCCGTTACGAACAACCCCGAAGTCATCCACCACGACGATGCGTATGCGCATCCGACCAGCCTACCCTTCTCGGCCGTGAGCTCGTCCGAATTCTCCATTCGCTCGGGCGCACCGGCATCCGGGCCGCCCCTGATGGCCCTGCGCGTACGCCCTGATTCGACTACGGCTCGAGCGCAACGAGCGCCGCCGTCGCGATCGCAGCCGGGGAGAGGTCGTACGCCTCGTAGAGCGCCGGCAAGCTGCCGGTCTGGCCGAAGGTGTCGACGCCGAGCGGAACGCAGCGGACGCCGAGCGCCGCGCCGAGGAACGCGAGCGAGTGCGAGGCGCCGTCGATCACCGTCACGACCGGACGGCCGCGTTCGCCGGGCTGGACGAGCCGTCCCAAGTGGCAGTCTCCGGGGTGGCCGCCGTCACGCAGCGGCGCGAGCCGCGACGCGCGCCAGCCGCGGTAGAGCCGATCGGGAGAGGAGAGGCAGAGCACGGTCGCGGCAACGCCCTCCTCGGCCTCGAGCAGCTCTGCGGCCGCGAGTGTCTCCGGCACCAGCGCGCCGCAGGTGGCGAGGATCACGGCGTCGTCGCCCACGCCGGGCTCGCGGAGCCGGAAGCCGCCGGCGACGACATCGCCGCGCAGCGCGTCCTCCCCACGCCGCTCGACGGCGGCGGTGAACGGAGCCTGCTCGACCGGCTTCGTCGAGAGGCGCAGGTAGAGCGCCTCGCCGTCCGGCTCCTGCATGCGCCGCAGGCCGTCGAGCAGGAGCCACTCGAGCTCCCGAGCGAACGCGGGCTCGGCGTAGAGGATGCCCGGCGTCTCGATCCCGATCCCCGGTGTGATCGTGGACTGGTGGGCGCCGCCCTCGCGCGAGAGGCTGATCCCCGCCGGCGTGCCGGCCACGACGAAGCGCGCGCCGTTGTAGACCGACCAGACGAGCCCTTCGAGCCCGCGGACGACGAACGGGTCGTAGAGGGTGCCGATCGGGAAGAGCTGCTCGCCCTGGAAGTCCCACGTCATGCCGAGCTGGCCGAGAGCGAGGAAGAGGTTCATCTCGGAGATCCCGAGCTCGATGTGCTGCCCCGACGGGCCGACGCGCCAGCGGAGGGGCGAGTCCGCCATCTCGTCGTAGATCCTCTCCTCCCGCGCGCCCCAGACTCCGGCCTTGTTGATCCAGCCGCCGAGGTTCGTCGAGACGGAGACGTCCGGCGAGACGGTGACGAGCCGCTCGGCGACCCCTTCGACGCGGGAGAGGCCGAGAATCAGCCGGCCGAGCGCCTCCTGCGTGGACGTCTTGACCGGATCGGCGTCCGACAGCCGGGCCGGCACGTCGATCCGCGGCCTCGGCGGGCGCTCCGTGCGCGTCAGCCGCTCGGCGGCCGCGCTGCAGAGGCGGCCCTCGGGCGTGTCGGGGCCGAAGGAGTCCCACTCGGTCTCGGGCGTGAGCCCCACCTCGACCCGCAGCTCCTCGATCTGATCGCCGGTCAGGAGCGCGGAGTGGTTCATCGGCCGGCCCGCGATCGCCAGGCCGTGCCCCTTGATCGTGTATGCGAAGAGAACGGTCGGGCGCTCCGGCTCGGCCCGGGCGGCGGCGAACGCGTCGAGCAGGTCGGCGAGGTCGTGCCCGCCGAGGTCCTTGACGAGCGTCCCGACGCTGCCCTCGTAGCCCGCGAGCACCCCGGCGAGCTTGCGCCGGTCGCCGGGCGAGAGGTCGGAGAGCAGTGCCTCGGTGACGACGCTCTCGTCCGCGCCGAAGAGGCCCTGGTACTGCTGGTTCGGCATCTCGTCGATGCGCCTGCGCAGCAGCTCTCCACCCTCCTCCGCGAACGCGGCCCGCAGCATCCGCCCGTACTTGCACTCGAGCACCTGCCAGCCCGCGGCGCGGAACCACGTCTCCACCTGGGTCACCTTCAGCACCGGCACGACGCGGTCGAGGCTCTGCCGGTTGAGATCCACGATCCAGAGCGCGTTGCCGAGGTCCTGGGTCAGCGGCTCGAGCACGGCCTCCCAGATCGAGCCCTCGTCGAGCTCGGCGTCGCCCAGCAGGGAGATGAAGCGACCTCCGGTGGAGGCGCCCAGGCGGCTCTCGACGAAGCGATCGGCGAGCGCTCCGAAGAGGGGCGCAGCCGAGCCGAGGCCGACCGAGCCGGTCGAGTAGTCCACGGGGTACGGGTCCTTCGTGCGGCTCGGGTAGGACTGGAGGCCTCCGAAGTCGCGCAGGGTCGTCAGGTACCGGCGGTCGAGCCGGCCGAGCAGGTACTCGATCGCGTGCAGGACCGGCGAGGCGTGCGGCTTGACCGAGACACGATCCTCGGCGCGCAGGTCGGCGAGGTAGAGCGCCGTCATCAGGCCGACCATCGAGGCGGAGGAGGCCTGGTGACCTCCGACCTTCAGCTCGTCGCCCTTCGGCCGCTCGCGGTTCGCGTGATCCACGATCCGGACGGCGAGCCACAGCACGCGGCGCGCGACCGACGCGAGCGCGTCGAGGTCGATTCGGGGTTCGGGGGGCGCCGCGGGAGTCGCCGTGTCGCTCATTCCTGAGCGGCTAAAGGTACACGCCGCTTGTTCAGCAGGCGGCGCACGGCTCCGAAGAGCGCGTCCAGATCCTCCTCGTCGTTGAAGTAGTGGGTCGAGACGCGGATGCCGCCCACGCCCGAGGTGTAGCGCATCGCCACGTAGATCCGCTCGTCGAGCAACGTCTGGAGGAACGCCTCGTTCTCGCCCGGATCGTCGGAGACCTGGAAGGTCGTGATCCCGGAGCGCCTCGCCGGGTCGCGCGGCGTGACGACGCGGACGCCGAGCTCGGCGAGACCGTCCCAGGCCTTCGCCTCCAGCTCGAGCACGCGCGCGGACACGGCCTCGATCCCGATCTCGTTCACGAGCCGGAGCGAGGCGCCGAGCGCGATCGCGCCCGGGTAGTTCGAGGTGCCGTTCAGCTCGAAGCGCCGCGCGGTGAGCGGGAAGTCGTACGCGCGCAGCGGCGTGATCGAAGGCGTGCCGAAGTAGCGCGGCCAGCCGCCGTCCGGCTCGGCGAGACCGAGGTAGCCCCACATCGGCTGGCGCAGCGAGGGCAGCACACCCCGCCTGACGTAGAGGAGGCCGCAGCCGAACGGGGAGTTGAGCCACTTGTGCCCGCCCGCGACGAGGATGTCCACCGGCGTCTCGCGGACGGAGAGCTTGACCGCTCCGAGCTGGTGGATCGCGTTCGCGACCAGCACGACACCGCGTTCGCGGCAGAGCGCAGAGAGCGCGCCGAGATCGAGCCTGTAGCCGTTGCACCACTGCACGGTGCTGACGACGACAGCGCGGGTGTGCTCGTCCATGAGGGCCGCGAGCGACTCGATGGGCACCTTGCCGTCCACGTTGCGGGCCATGCGCACCTCGGCGATCCGGCCCTCGTCGCGCAGCTTGACCCACGGGATCGCGGTCTGCAGGAACTCGAGGTCGCAGATGACGACGTTGTCGGTCGGCTCGAACGGGATCGCCTGCGCGGCGACGTTCAGCCCGTGGGTCGTGGACTCGACGAGGGCGATCTCGTCCTCGTGCGCCTCGAGCAGGCGCGCCGCCTCCACGTACGCGGGGCCGCGCAGCGCGTCGAGAGCGACATGATGGGACGAGGAGTCGCGCTCGGGGCATGTGAGCACGCGTGAGAGGAAGTCCGCGACCCCGTCCGCCGCCTGCTTCGGTGCGAGGCTGACGCACGCAGCATCGAGGAACACCTTGTCGGTGAGCCCGGGAAAGCACTGTCTGGCCTCGCGAACGTCCACGCCCGCCCCACTCTCGCGGGGCGGAGGCGGCGCGGCATCGCGGAAGATCCGCCCTCCTGGCGGGAAAAGTACGGAGCCTGGCGCCGCGAACGCGGGGCGGCTAGACGACGTTGTGCTCGGGCCGCGCGGCGCCGCGGGCAAAACGCGCGGCCGAGAGCGCCGCCACATCCACGAACGGCTCCCTCCCGAGAACGAGGTCGCGCACGATCTCGCCGACCGCCGGCGCCTGGAGGAAGCCGTGCCCGGAGAAGCCGGTCGCGTAGAGGAAGCGGGCGACCCCGGCCGCTTCGCCGATCAGCGCGTTGTGGTCGGGCGTCACCTCGTAGTAGCCCTTCCAGCCTCCGGCGAGCCCCATGTCCGCGAGCGCGGGCGCGCGCCGCTCGGCAACGGCCAGCACCCTCTCCAGCCAGGCTGGATCGCTCGGCGCGTCGAATCCGGGCGTCTGGTCGGGGTCGGCCATCCCGAAGAGCAGGCCCGGCCCCTCGCGGTGGAAGTAGAAGCCGGTCGAGAAGTCGATCGTGAGCGGGATTCGCGCCGGCAGCTCCGCCACGGGCCCGGTGAACCCGACCTCGCGCATGTACGGCGTGACCGGCAGCTCGACGCCGGCGGTCGCAGCCAGGCGGGGCGACCAGACGCCGGCGGCGCAGACGACGATCTCCGTCTCGACCGTGCCGCGCGGCGTCACCACGCGCCGGATCGCCCCACCGTCCGTCTCGACCGCGGTCACCTCGCAGCCCGTCTCGATGCGCGCCCCGTGCGCCCGCGCGCCCGCCGCGTAGCCCTGCACGACGGCCTCGGGGCTCGCGTGCCCGTCGAGCGGGCAGAAGCTCGCCGCGAGCACGCCCTCGAGCCCGGCGAGCGGGCACAGCCGCGCCGCCTCGCCCGGCTCGACGAGGCGGCTCGGGACGCCCAGCCTGTTCTGGAGGGCGACGCTCTGCTCGAAGGCGGCGACGTCGGCCGGATCGTCGAGCAGGAAGAGGTAGCCGACGCGGTGGAGGTCGATCTGCCAGCCGGGGCGGACGCCGAAGGCGCCGTAGGCCTCGAGCGAGCGGAGCGCGATCGCGACGTTCAGCTCGTCGGAGAACTGCGCCCGGACCCCGCCCGCCGCCTTGCTCGTCGAGCCGGATGCGAGCTCGGCACGCTCGAGCAGGAGCACGTCTTCGACCCCCGCCTCGGCGAGATGGAAGGCGATGCTTGTGCCCATCGCTCCGCCGCCGGCGACGACGACGGAGGCGCGGCTGGGGAGTGCGCCCGGCACGGCGCGAGCTTACCCCTCAACTCCCGGCCGCTACGCTCGTCTCACTCCGCATGAGGACGAAGCGCAACCCCCAGCCGTTCGACGCTCTGCTGGGCATGGTCGCGCTCGCAACCGCGCTCGTCGTGCTCGGCTTCGCCGGAGCGCCGGACGCGGCGACCGAGCCGGTCGTCCCCGTCGAGGCGGCCGTGCTCGTGCTCTCGGACGAGCCGCTGCTCGTGACGGGCTTGCTCGTCGCTGCGCCGGACGGGATGCGGCTGTGCGAGCAGGCTGACGCTTCCGGCTGCCTCGGTGCCTCGCTGTGCGTCCGGGCGCTCGATCCACATCTCGCTGGCCGCGTGCGGGCGGGCCGCGCCCCGCTTGCGATCGCGCTCCACGGAGCGGTGAGTGCCGGTGTGCTCGACCTTCACGCGGGCTCAGCCGAGCCGCTACGGCGAGACGGCTGCGAGCTCGCCGGCGGGCCGGCCGGCTGGGGCGGTGCGGGCGACGACGTTCCACGCGGCGGCGGCGGCGTGCCCGTCCTCGAATAGGGGCCGCAGCTCGGCTTCCGAGCGCACGCCAGCCCGCGCAGGCAAGACGGGGCGGCCGGGCGGCCCACCCCGTCTCGTCGGCGTGAGGATCGGCGGGCCGTTCGAGGGCAACGACCGCCGGCTGCGGCGCCGGGGGCCGAAGAGCAGCCCGCCGCGTCCATCGTGCCAAGCGCCGGCCTGCGGGGGAATCCCCCCAACGGGGATCCGCCATCCCCGTTTTGGGTTGACCTTTGTAGACATGTCCCGTCGGGCCACTTGGAAAAGCGCACCGGAGCGGGTACGAAGACGGGGTCACGCTTCCGGCACGAAGACGGCACCCAGCCGCGCGCATACAGCCTTTACGGTCGGGGAGCAACCGACAAGGAGGGACTCGTGGAGACAGCATTCGCCCTCGCGGCGCCAAGGTACGAGCCCCCGACGCTGGCCTGGCGCGGCGAGGCCGCGCAGGCCGTGCACGTGGTCTGGTGGGCGGTCGTCGTCGGGTTCTCGTTCGCCCTCGCCCTCACGTACGCGTCGTACTGCGTGTATGCGGGTGGCAGCCCGTCGATCTCATTCGGCTGGAGCGGCTTCAAGGTGAGCTGCATCCGCTAGCCGCATCCCGGCGGGGCGGCCTCGGCCGCCCCGCCGGACGGAACGGGCCAATGACCCACCTGAACAGCATCGAGCCGCTCGCCGCCGCCGGGCTCCGCAAGAGCTTCGGCCCGGCTCGCGCGGTCGACGGGCTCGACCTCGAGGTGCGCTCCGGGTCGATCGTGGGGCTCGTCGGCCCGAACGGCTCCGGGAAGTCGACGACGCTGCGGATCATCGTCGGCCTGCTCGCAGCCGACGAGGGCAGCGCCATCATCGCCGGTGCCCCCGCCGGGTCGCTCGCCGCGCGGGCAGCCACCGGCTACGTGCCCGACGAGCCGACCGGGCTCGACGAGCTGAGCGTTGCGGAGTTCCTCCGCCTCGTGTCCGCCCTCTACCGCGAGCCGCCCGGCTTCACCGCCCGCGCGGCGGCGCTGCTCGCGGCGTTCGGGCTCGAGCGGCGGCGGGACGCGCGGCTCGGCTCGCTCTCGCACGGCCTGCGGCGCGCCGCCGCGATGACGGCAGCCTTCGCACTCGCCCCACCGCTCGTCGTCGTGGATGAGGCGACGGCCGCACTCGATCCAGAGGCCGTCGTCGTCCTGCGCGAGGCATTGCACGCGCTCGCCGCGCGCGGCTCGGGCGTGCTGCTCGCGACCCAGGATCTCTCGTTCGCCGAGGCGGTGTGCGGCGGCGTGTCGCTGCTCTCGCGCGGCCGGCAGCTGGCGCACGGTTCGCCGGCCGAGCTGCGGGCGCGCTTCGGCGCCGCGACTCTCGAGGGCGTGTTTCTCGAGGCGGTCGGCCGCCCTGCACGGCTGGAGGAGTTGACCGATGTCCTCGGCGCTCGCTAGCACCGTCGCACGTTGCGCCGTGCGGCGGGCCAGGCCGGTGCTCGCGGCGAACCCGCTCGTCGCCCTCGCCGCGACTCTGCTCGCAGCAGCGACCGCGCCGCTCGCCGTCGTCGCAGGCCGGAGCCTGGGTGCGACGCTCGGCCCGGCCGTCGCCCGGGAAGACGGCATCGCCGCCGCGCTCGTTCTCGGGCTGGCTCTCACCGCTGCCGCGGCCGGTGCTCTCACGGCGCTGGCCGCTCCCGGTACGGTGGTACTGGGCAGCCAGCTGCGGGCCGCGCCGATCAGGCCTCTGGAGTCCTTTCTCTGGCTCACATTCGCCCCGCTCGCGCTCGCCGCTGCGGCGGCGCTCGCGGTCGCCGCCTGCGTCCTCGTTCCCGTTGCCGCCGCGGCACCGGGCGGTGCGGGCACGGCGGCACCGCTGCTCCTCGGCGGGCTTGCGGCCGGTGCGCTCGGCGCGGCAGTGGCCGAAGGACTTCTCGGCGCCGTGCGCGGCTCGGCGGCCGGCGCCGTCGCCCTCGCCGGCGCCGCGGTCGTCTGGGCGGTCGGCGCGCTCGCCCTGGGCGATGCCCTGACCGGTCCGCTCGGGCCGGCGGCGGAGGCTCTGCGCGGGCGCTCGGGCGTCGCCGCAGCGATGCTCTGGACGGGCTCGGCGGCGGTGGTGGCGGCAGGCTTGTGGGCGCTGGCCGCTGTTCACCTGCCGGGGGAACGCCACTCCGGTGCGCGCGTGCGGGCGGTCCTGCCCGTCGTGGGAGGCCCCTACCTCGCTTCAGCCCTCGTTGCCGCGAAGCAACTGAGCCGCCGCCGCGAGCTGCGCCGGGCGGTTGGGGCAACGACCGTGGTCGCCGTCGCCGGTGCGGCGGTGCTCGCGCGCGCGCTCGGCGGCGCCCCGGAGGCCGGGTTCGTCCTCGGCGGCACCGCAGCCCTGCTCGGCTGCGCAGCCGTCCCGGTCGCCTCGTACGGCGTCGAGCGCGACGGCGCCTGGCTCACCGACGGCTCACCGGTACCGAGCGGCCGGCGCGCCTCGGCCGCAGCTCTCGCGGCGCTCGCCCTCGCCTTCGGACTGCTTGCGCTCTCGCTCACGGGTGTCTGGCTCGTCGCGCCCGCGCCGTTGCAGCAGTTCGGGGCGCTCCTCGGCGCAGGCCCCGTCCTCTTCGGCGCGGCGCTCGCGGCCGGAACGCTGCTCCCATGGCGTACCGATGGTGCGGTCGACCAGCTCGCGGCCTTCGCCGCGCTCGGCGCGCTCGCGCTCCTGCTCTGGCTCGGGCTCGGGGAGCTCGTCCTCCGGGCGACGAGCGCGGGCGTCCCACGCCTTGCCGCAACAGGCGCGGCGCTCGCCGTGCCGCCTCTGCTCGGAGTCGGGGCAGGCGCCCTCGCGGCGCGGAGGCGGCGACCGTGATCGACGCTCGCGACCGCGTGTGCCTGCCGGCAGGCGTCCGTCTCACGGCGGCGGGGCTGCACGACGAGGTGCGCGGCGAGACGCTCGAGCTGAACGACACGGGCCGGCTCGTCGTCACGTGCGCCGACGGTCGCCCTCTCGGGGAGATCGCCGAGCTGACGGCGGCCCACTTCCGCGTCCCGGGCGACGTCGCGCTGGCCGACGTGGGCGTGTTCTGCCTGGCTCTGAACGAGCGATTCCTGCTCAACGTCGAGTCCCGGCCCGGAGCGGCGCTCCTCCGGCTGCTCTCCTCGCTGGCCCGGGGCCTGCCGCTGGGAGCGCTCCCGGCGCCGCCCCGGCGGCGCGCGCGGATCAACACCGCACGCGCTTCCGCGGCCGTTGCCTCGACCGCCGCCGCCCTGGCGTGGCGGGCACTCGCCGTCGGCGCTCTCGCCACCGTGAGCGCCGCAGCCCTGCTCGCAGGGGTCGGCGCGCCGGGGCTCGGGCTGCCCGTCCTGCTCGGCGCGGGCGCGGCGCTCGCGCTCGTCGTGCACGAAGGCGCGCACGCCGCCGCCCTGCGCGGCGTTCCGTGCTGCCTCTGTCTCGCCGGCACCGCTGTGTTCCTGCTCCACCGGCGGTTGCCGGGCCGCCGGCGCGGGCTCGTCGCCGTCGCCGGACCGCTCGCCGCCGCAGCGGCGGGCCTCGTCGCGCTCGCGGCCGCAGCCGCGCCGGGCCTTGCGGCGCTCGGTCCGGCTGCGCTCGTTCCGCTGAGCCACGTGCTCGCGCTGACCGTTGCCGGACGGGACGGGAGGGCCGCGTGCGGGCTCTCGTGACCCCGTTCCTGCTCGGCACGGCGGCGGTCGCGGTGCTCGCCTACGCCGCCGCTCTCGCGCTCGCGATCGCCGCTGCGGCCGGCGACTGGGGTGCCCTAAACGTCGCAGTGGGGCCGGTCGTGCTCGTCGCCGTCGAGCGCTCGGCGGGCGAGACCTCGACGACCTTCGGCTCGGGCCTCGCGCTCGCCGCGCTCGCCGGCGGCGCGGTCAATGCCGGCGCAGCGGCGCTCCTTCGCGGCCGGACGCGTGGACGGAGCGATGGCGTACACTGACCGCCGAGGTGTGGGAGGCCCTGTTCATGGTCGCGATCCTGAAAATCCCCGTCGTCTATCTGTGCGCGGTCGTGTGGTGGGCGGTGCGCGCCGAGCCGCGGCCGGCCGAGAGCGCGGCGGTGACGGCCTCCCTCGAGCCCAAGCCCGGCTGCGACTGGACGGCCCGCCGCTCCGTCCGGCGGCCCCCCCGGTCTCCCGGTCGGCCTCCGGCCCGCCGCCCCGCGCGCGCCCGCGCCGAGGCCCGCGCGTGAGCGCCCGCCGGGCCGACGTCAACGCCGCGATCTCCGGCCTGCTCGCCTCGAGCGCGCTCTTCGCCGCACTGCTCGCGCTTGCCTACCGGCCGGCGCGCATCGTTCCGGCCGCGATCGTGCTCGCGCTGATCGCCGCCCGGATGAGCGACCGCCACAGCCGCCTGGCCGCGATCGCCGTCGCGGTCGCCGGGATCTGCTGGGTGCTCGGAATGGCCCTTGCGGTGCTCACGAACAACCCGATCTACTGAGCGGGCCGCTGCGCCGCGACGGCGCTGGTAGGTACAACTCGACGGTGGGCGCGATGGACGTGGACGGGCTCAACGCCGGCTATGCGGCGCTCCTGCTCGACGAGTACCTCGAGAACCCCGGAGCGGTGCCCGAGGAATGGCGCGCGCTCTTCGAACAGGCGGGTCCCGAGCTGCTCACTGCGGCACACCCAGGGCTCGCGCGGTTGCTCGCCGCGGCCAAGGCCGGCGGCGCCCGCCCTGTCGCGCCCGGGCCGCCCGTTCCTGCGCCTCCCGCCGCCCCCGCCGCCCCAGCCGCGGAGCTCCTCGGCGCTGTCGCGGCGGCGATGGCCCTCGTCGAGGCCCAGCGCACGCACGGCCACCTTGCGGCGCGGCTCGACCCGCTCGGCTCGGAGCCGCTCGGCGATCCCGCGCTCGACGAGACTCGCCTGATCCCCCCGCTCACGCCCGCGCTGCAGGCGCGGATCCCCGCCGCGCTGCTGGGCGTGCACGTCACCGGCGAGACGCTCCTCGAGGCGCTGCCGGCGCTGCGCGCGACCTACTGCGGCACGATCGCGTACGAGATCGAGCACATCTCCGACCACGACGAGCGGGTGTGGCTGCGCGAGGCGATCGAGTCGGGCCGCTATCGAGCCGCCCCGGCGCCGGAGGAGCGGCTCGCGCTGCTCGAGCGGCTCTCCCGCGTCGAGGCGTTCGAGGCGTACCTCCGCCGCGCGTTCCTGGGCCAGAAGCAGTTCTCGATCGAAGGCCTCGATGCGCTCGTGCCGATGCTCGACGAGGCGATCGAGCTCGCGGCGGCGGACGGGGCTCACGAGGTCGTGATCGGCATGCCACACCGCGGCCGCTTGAGCGTGCTCACGCACGTCGTCGGCCGCCCGTACGGGTTCATCCTGCGCGAGTTCGAGGGGGAGCGGACGATCGAGGCCGTCGTGATAACCGAGGAGGGCGGGACCGGCGACGTCAAGTACCACCTGGGCGCGACCGGCGTCCGGAAGACGGCGGCGGGCGACATCCAGGTGACGCTGGCGGCCAACCCGAGCCACCTCGAGGCGGTGGATCCGGTGGTCGAAGGGCGCGCTCGGGCGGAGCAGACCGACCGCGGCGCCGGCGCCGGCCTTCACGACCCGACCGTCGCCGTTCCGATCCTCATCCACGGCGACGCGTCGTTCGCCGGCCAGGGAGTCGTCGCCGAGACGCTCAACCTGCAAAGCCTCAGGGGCTATTCGACCGGCGGCACGCTGCACCTGATCGGCAACAACCAGGTCGGCTTCACGACCGACCCCTCCGAGGGGCGCTCGACGCGCTACTCGAGCGATCTGGCCAAGGGCTTCGACATCCCGATCGTCCACGTCAACGCCGACGACCCCGAGGCCGCGCTCGGCGCCGTCCGGCTGGCGATGGCCTACCGGCGCGAATTCGGCCACGACGTCGTCGTCGATCTCGTCGGCTACCGGCGGCACGGTCACAACGAGCAGGACGAGGCCGCCTACACGCAGCCGTTGCCGGCGGCGCGAATCGCCTCGCACCCGCCCGTGCGCGCGCTGTACGCCGAGCGCCTCGTCGCCGAGGGGGTCGTCTCGGCGGAGGGCGCGGGCGCACTGCTCGACACCGTGCAGCTCGAGCTGCGCGCCGCGCACAGCGAGCTCGAATCCTCGCTCGGCCGCGGGGCGCCGGCGAGCGACGACGAGACGACGCCCGCGAGCACAGGGGCCGCGGTCGTGACCGCTGTCCCCGCCGACAGACTGCTCGAGTTGAACGAGCAACTGCTCGCCGTCCCGGCCGGCTTCACGGTCAACCCGAAGCTCGCCCGCCAGCTCGAGCGGCGGCGCGAGGCCATGCATGAGGGTGGCATCGACTGGGGGCAGGCCGAGACGCTTGCGTTCGCTTCGCTGCTCGTCGAGGGCATCCCGATCCGCCTGTCCGGCCAGGACACCGAGCGCGGCACGTTCGCCCACCGCCACCTCGTCCTCCATGACCCGCACACCGGCGAGACGCACGCGCCGATCCAGCATCTGCCCGGCGCGGCAGCCTCGTTCGAGGTCTACAACTCGCCTCTCTCGGAATACGCCGCCGTCGGCTTCGAGTACGGCTACTCCGTCGCGGCACCGGACTCGCTCGTCCTCTGGGAGGCGCAGTTCGGCGACTTCGTGAACGGGGCCCAGATCGTCGTCGACCAGTTCATCGCCGCCGGGCTCTCGAAGTGGGGGCAGACCTCTCGCCTGACGCTGCTGCTGCCGCACGGGTACGAGGGCAACGGGCCCGAGCACTCGAGCGCCCGCCTTGAGCGCTTCCTCCAGCTCGCGGCCCAGGAGAACATCCGGATCGCGAACTGCTCGACGGCGGCGCAGCACTTCCACCTGCTGCGCCGGCAGGCGCTCGACGCGGTCCCGCGGCCCCTCGTCGTGATGACGCCCAAGGGCCTCCTGCGCCTGAGACAGGCGTCCTCGACGCTCCAGGAGCTCTCGGCGGGGGACTTCCAGCCCGTGCTCGACGACCCCGGCGCCGACCGGGACGCCGTCACGCGGCTCGTCCTCTGCTCGGGCAAGGTGTACTACGACATCGTCGGGCACGAGGAGCGGGCCGGCGCGACCGACGTCGCCGTCGCCCGGCTCGAGCAGCTCTATCCGTTCCCCGCCGAGGCGGCTGCGGCGCTGACGGCGTCCTATCCGAGCCTCCGCGAGCTCGTGTGGGCCCAGGAGGAGCCGCAGAACATGGGCGCCTGGCGCACGATCCGCCACCGCCTCGAGCAGGCGACGGCGGAGGACGTCACCGTGCGCTTCGCCGGCCGGCCCTGGCGCGCGAGCCCGAGCGAGGGCTACCCGACGGCACACCTCCGCGAGCAAGACCGCATCGTGCGCGCAGCGCTCTCCTCGCGTCCCTGAACGGCGGGGCTCCTGCCGGGCGAAGCTAGCGGTGTCGGCGGCGCTTGACGAGCGTCGCCGCGAGACGCGGCCCGTGTGCACGCGCCGCCTTCAGCACCTTGCGCCGCTGTTTCGGCGGCAGCCGCCGCCACACGTCGAAGAGGGCGATCGCGATCCCGATGGGCCCGCCGCCTCTGCCGAGGAATTTCGTCGGCCGTGGCACAGGCGCATCGTCGCACAACTCCCCCGTTCAGGGGGGAATCCGTCCGTCCGGGAGCGGAGACTGTCGGTTGCAGGGGAAATGGAGGAGACCATGGAGTACAATGCCGACCCGCACGACGTCCCGTCCCCGACGACGGAGGATCCTATGCCCGTCGAGACCCCTTCGCTCTTCGCACGTGTGATCCAGGATCATCTCGACCTGAAACGCCGCAACGCCGACCTCGACGGCGACATGCCGCTCGACCACTACAAGTCCGAGGACCCGTTCGAGAACCACCCGCTGTTCAAGACCGAGGAGCAGGCCCGGATCGAGGAGACGCTGGACGGCGAGCCCGCCGTCACGCTCGAGTCAATGACCCTGTCCTGGCCCGGCGAGGAGCCCCTGACGGGAGCCTCGAAGGCCGAGGCGGCAGCCGAGTCCGACGAGGGCGAGGGCCTCTGGAGCAAGTCGCGCGACTTCGACTGGGGCGACTAGGCCCGACCGTCGTGCGCCGGCGCGTGCCGTCCGGCGGCGGCCCCACCGAGAGCCGGCGCGACGGCCCTGTATGTTTACCGCTGTGAAACACGACGAGCGCCTCGAGGCGTATGCGCGACTGGCGGTCCGCGTCGGAGCCAACGTCTCACCCGGCCAGCTCGTCCAGGTGCTCTGCCTCGTCGAGCATGCGCCTCTCGCGCGGGCGGTCGTGCGCGAGGCCTACCGGGCCGGCGCGTCGTACGTCGAGGTCACATACGGCGACGCGCACCTCAGGCGGGCGGCGATCGAGCTCGGCTCCGAGGAGATGCTCGGTCACTCCCCCGCGTGGATGCTCGACCGTATCGCGGCGTGGGGAGAGCAGAGGACGGCGCTCGTCTCGCTCACCGGCGATCCCGAGCCCGAGCTGTTCGCCGACCTCGACGGCGCGCTCGTCGCGAAGTCGCAGCCACGTGAGATCCAGGTCGCCTATCTCAAGCTCATCTCCGAGCGGAAGCTCAACTGGACGATCGTTGCGTCCCCGAACGAGGGCTGGGCGCGGCAGGTCTTCGGCGAGCCTGACCTCGAGCGGCTCTGGCAGGCCGTCGCGACCGCAGTCCGGCTGGACGAGCCCGACCCGGTTGCCGCCTGGCAGGCGCATGTCACACGGCTCGCGGCCCGGTCGGCGCAGCTGAACGAGCGCGCGTTCGACGCGATCCGGTTCCGCGGCCCCGGCACCGACCTGAGGGTCGGGCTGATCGACGGTGCGCGGTGGGCCTCCGCCCAGACCGAGACCGCCTGGGGCACGCGGCACATCCCCAACATGCCGACCGAAGAGGTCTTCACGGCGCCGGACTTCCGCCGCACGGAAGGCGCCGTTCGAGCGACGTTCCCGCTCTCGGTCGGCGGCGCGATCGTACGCGACCTCGAGCTGCGCTTCGAGGGCGGGAGGGCGGTCGAGGTCAGGGCCTCCGCCGGCGAGGACATCATCCGCCGCCAGCTCGAGACCGACCCCCAGGCCGCGATGCTCGGCGAGGTCGCGCTCGTGGACGGCGAGTCGGCCGTGCGCAAGAGCGGGCTCGTCTTCTCGAACACGCTCTTCGACGAGAACGCCGCGTGCCACATCGCCTACGGACACGGGATCGCCAGCGCCCTCGAGGGCGCCGACGCCCTTCCGCCGGACGAGCTGCTCGAGCGCGGACTCAACGTCTCGGGCATCCACACCGACTTCATGATCGGGAGCACCGAGGTCGAGGTCGACGGGATCGAAGCCGGCGGCGCCGCCGTGCCGCTCCTGCGCGGCGACGTCTGGCAGCTGGCCTAGAGGCTCGGCGCGGCAGCCGGGCGGGGCGGCACCGCGCTCTGCTCCAAGGTCTGCGCGAGCTCGCGGAACGGGCCTTCCCGCGCGAGCAGCTCCCGCTCGGAGCCGCGCTGGACGATCCGGCCGTGGTCGATGACGAGGATCTCGTCCGCGCGCCTCACGGTCGAGAGGCGGTGGGCGATGATGATCGACGTGCGGCCCTCGAGCAGCGTGTCGAAGGCGCGCTCGATCAGGCGCTCGGTCGGCCGGTCGATGTTCGAGGTCGCCTCGTCGAGGATGAGGATGCGGGGGTCGGCGAGCAGCGCGCGGGCGATCGAGATCAACTGGCGCTCGCCCGCCGAGAGACCCGCGCCGCCCTCGCGGACGATGTGCTCGAGCCCCTTCGAGAGCCGCGCCGCGACGCGATCGACCCCGACGGCGGCCGCGACGGCGCGCACCTCGTCGTCCGACGCGCCCGGCTTCGCGAAGCGGATGTTGTCGGCGATCGTGCCGCTGAAGAGGAACGGCTCCTGGAGCACGACGCCGAGCTGGCGCCGGTAGCTCTCGAGCTGAACCTCGCGCAGGTCGGTGCCGTCCACCCGCACGCTGCCCTCGTCGGGGTCGTAGAAGCGCGCGATCAGCTTCGCCGTCGTGGTCTTGCCGCCGCCCGACTCGCCGACGAGCGCGAGGCAGCCGCCGGCGGGCACGACGATCTCGAGACCGTGCAGCACCGGCTCCGCGCCGTAGGCGAAGGTGACGCGGTCGAGCTCCAGTCTCCCGTCGATCCGCCCGATCGGCCGCGCTCCGGGCCGGTCGCCGATGTCCACCTCGGCGTCGAGGATCGTGCAGATCTTCCCCATCGCCGCGCTCGCCGCCTGCACCTGGCCGTAGAGCTCCGAGAGCTCCTGGAGCGGCTGGAAGAGGAGCTGGAGCAGCCCGACGGCGGCGATCAGCGTGCCGACCGTGAGCGTGCCGCTCTCGTGGAAGCCGGCGCCGACGTACAGCACGGCGCCCATGGCCACGACGCCCAGGAACTCGATCGCCGGGAAGAAGAAGGCGAAGAGATTCTGGGCACGGACGTTCGCCAGGCGGTTGGCCTCGTTCAGCTCGTCGAACTCGCGCTGGAAGGCGCGCTCGCGGCTGAAGGCCTGGATGACGGCCATGCCGGAGACAGACTCCGCGAGCTGCGCCGTGACGGCGGCGATCCGGGTGCGCACGTCGCTGAACGCGGCGTGGCTCGCGCGCTGGAACCAGCGGGTGACGAGTAGCCCGGGGGGAAAGACGACGAGCGCGACCAGCCCGAGCCGCCAGTCGAGCAGGAAGAGCCCCGCGAGGGCGGCGACGAGCGTGAGCGTGTTGACGACGAGCGTCGTCAGCCCCTGCGAGAGGACATCGGAGAGCGCGTCCACGTCGCTCGTCAGCCGCGCGATGATCCAGCCGGCCTTCTGCTGTGAGAAGTAGCGGAGCGAGAGCGAGGTGAGGTGGTCGAAGAGATCGCGGCGCAGCTCGAGCACCGCCTGCTGGCCCGCGCCCGCGAGCCCGAGCCACGTGACGGTTCCGAGCAGCCAGGCGGCGGCGTTGACGCCGACGTATGCGAGCACGACGAGCCCGAGGCGATGGCGGTCGCCCGTGGCGATGCCGTGGTCGACCCCGTCGCGGACGAGGTGCCAGCCTGCGACGGGCGCAACAGCCGAGAGCGCGGCTGTGACGCCGACGATCGCGAGCCGCCCGCGCTTGCCCTGGAAGTAGGGCCAGAGGCGGGAGAGGCCGGTGCGGCGCGTGCTCCTAGGCGGCAACGGACTCGTCCCCGAAGAGCTCGGTGAACAGGCCCCCCGCCGCGAGCAGCTCCGCGGGCGGGCCGGACTCCGCGATCCGGCCGTCGCGCAGGACGACGGCGCGGTCGGCGGCCGCGATCGTCGACAGCCGCTGTGAGGCGAGCAGCACGGTCTTCCCGGCGACGGCGGCCCGCAGCCGCTCGACGAGGAAGCGCTCGGTGTGCGTATCCACCGAGGAGAGAGGGTCGTCGAGCACGAGCACGCGCGCGCCGCAGATCAGCGCACGCGCGAGCGCGACCCGCTGACGCTGCCCGCCGGAGAGGTTGACGCCGCGCTCGCCGATCAGCGTGTCGTAGCCCTTCGGCAGCTCACCGGCGAAATCGGCCACCCCGGCCACATCGCACGCCGCCAGCACCTCATCCCAGGTCGCGTCCGGGCGCGCCGCGAGCAGGTTCTCGCGCAGGAGCACGGAGAAGAGGATCGGGCGCTGCGTGACGAGCCCGACGGAGGCCCGCAGCTCCGCGAGCGCGACCGCGCGCGTGTCCGCCCCTCCGACGAGCACCCGGCCGCCGGTCGGGTCGTAGAAGCGCGGCAGCAGGTTGAGCAGCGTCGTCTTGCCCGAGCCGGTCGGACCGCAGACGGCGACGATCTCGCC
>Ga0082335_1002026_pt1 | contig 39633 bp, 48 predicted proteins | sample Subgrocontami58m_FD_72375 | JGI IMG/M metagenome (GOLD analysis project Ga0082335, IMG submission 72375) | Subsurface groundwater microbial communities from S. Glens Falls, New York, USA - GMW37 contaminated, 5.8 m (SPADES assembly) (version 2) ...
CCCGGATTGAGGACATCGAGAAGTTTCTACAGCAGACGGCTTCTGCGTACCAGCGGGAGCTAGCATGGCTGGAAGAGGAAGGACACGTTGACCCGGATATCGAGTTCGTCCCCCTCTTCGCCGAGACACTGCCGCCGATCCTGTACATGTCCGTCGTCATCGCGGCTGCCTCGGTGTTGGAGCAGGAGCTACGGGGCATTTCTCAGGCGCTTCGGGATACCTTGAAACTTCCGCTATCATTCAACGATATCGCGGGCTCGCTGATTGAGCGCTTTCGGAAGTATGCCGTCGGTCTGGCCGGACTGCCGGTGGGACTTCAAGAATCTGACTGGCAGGACATCCTTGCGGTCTATGAGATTCGGAACTGCTTGGTGCACGCTGGTGGTGACCTCCACGCGTTCGCGAAGGCGGACGTGATTCGCGCCTTCGCCCAACGGCGGCAACTGGCCATGTGCCGAGACGAGAGGATCGAGCTCGAAGACGCAACGGCGAAAACTATCGCGCGTGTCATTTACGCGTTTCTCGAAGGGGTGTATGAAGCGGCTCTCGTGAAGTTTCCTGGCCACTACGGTCGGCGAAAGCGACAGCGTGAAGCCAACAACGACACCGAACCGCGCAGTGCAGCGGACTGGGGGGCTCTCGCTGATCGCCTCCCGGCCGCTGACCCGTGAGTGTTATGCGCAAAGAAGATAGGAGGTGAGACATGACCAAACAGCTTGAGAAGGCCTTCGAGGAGGCTTCCAAACTCCCAGAAGTGGAGCAAAACGCGTTGGCGAAGTGGCTGCTCGACGAACTCCATTCCGAACGGGAATGGGCGCAGACCTTCGCGGAATCGGAAGATGTTCTGGAAAGGCTTGCCAACGAGGCGCTAGACGAGAAACGAAAAGGCGAGGTCACACCGCTGGATCTTGATCGTCTATGAACTCGACAACGACCGAGCGATTTTGGAAGTGTTATGCTGCCCTGCCCGCAGAAGTCAGGAGCCAGGCGAAGGAGGCCTATGCGCTATTTTTGAAAGACCCTTATTACCCCAGCTTGCATTTCAAACGCATTCACTCGACTCGCCCAATCTTCTCGGTCAGAATAGGCGTAGGCTATCGCGCTGTCGGCATCGTCGAGGGAGACGAGATCACGTGGTTTTGGATCGGGTCGCATGCGGACTATGACAACCTCCTGAAAAGGTTGAGGAACGCATAAACAATGTTCGGGCAAGAACCAAGATGGATAAGACAGACATCCTAGCAAGACAAATGGCCCAGATGGGGCAGCTTGGCTACCCTGAGGTTGTCACAGAGGGTCTTATGCCGATCCGCATAATACACTGTTGATAAAGATCATCGCCTCGACGCAACAGGGCGAAACTCTGCCGTTTATGCACCAAGCGTGCCATTATCAACGTGCGTCCTATACGGCGCTGGAAGCCATATTTGGGGTGTTATACGGATCAATAAAAGCAATATTAGGCATACAGCGAGTAGGAGAGCAGAATTGGACGTTCCAACACTCAGAGCACGGATTCAGGCAGTTCTCACAAAATGCAACGAACAACCCTCACTGGCGCTCATGAGCGAATTGCAACAAGCAACACTCACGCTGATGAACGCGATGTATGGCTTAAAGAGCGCTCAAGAAACGGTCTGGCGTGCGTCGCTTGATCAGATCCGAGGCAGCCGTCACCCAAGCAGTCCAAACATATTGAATTACTCAGTGTCCGCAACCAGTGGTGCGCTACAGACAATGCTTCAAGAAGTGGATTCGGGATTTGTTGGGTCTTTGCGGGCGACAATTACGGCAGAAGTCCTCAGCGACTTGATAACCTTGGCTCGGCGGGTATTAGACCAATCCGGAAGTAATGGTAAGGATGTGGCGGCAGTTTTGACGGCGGCTGCCTTCGAGGACACCATTCGACGCTTGGCAGCAAAGGAAGGAATCGCCCACTATGACAAGCTCGCTGACACGCTTGAAGAGCTTAAGATGAAGGGCATACTGCAAGGGGCCCAAGTTGGTGTTGCCCAATCGTTTCTCAGTTTTCGCAACAAGGCGCTTCACGCGAAGTGGGCGGAGGTCGATATGCCTTCAGTACAGAGTGCGTTGGCATTCACAGAACAGCTGCTCCTGAAACATTTCGCATGAACGTCGGATCTTTATCCTCCGGGACTGCCTAACAAGCGGCTGAAGCTGACGCCGCGCGACCGACTGTGGTGATGACTGGCTTTTTTTCTGCGCGGCGCAGTTTAGCCGCAGGCCGTTTGACCCTGTCTTACATCTCTATCACCAAAGGTGCCAATGGGGTTTTCCATCGGGTTTCGGTGGTGGATCAGAGTTGACCGAGGAGGACCCGATTTGACTGATACAACCCAAGCAGCAGCAGAGATCCAGCAGGTAGCCACGGAACTATTGGAGGCCGTGCTGGACAGAAGGGCCAAGGCCGTGCAAGCGTTGCTGGTACCTGGAGGCCCGGCAGCAGTCGGTTGCCAGCTTTTCGGCCTGGACTTCCTGATAGCTCAAGCCGGCCTGCACACGCCGGGACGTGAGTTACGCTCGCGCCGGCTGGACATACGAAACGGCCGGGCCAGGCTGGAATGTATCTGCGTCCCCAAAGAGGACTCGAGACGGGAGGAGTGGCTCTTTACCGTTTATGCGCGCCGGCTGCGAGGGAAGTGGAAGATAGACCACATCCGGCCTATCGGACTTGAGCAAACACTGGAGGACGTGGCCTTTGACCCCTTGCTGGCCGGATTGTACGATGGCACGGCCCAGCTTCAGTTGGGCAAGGAAGGCCTCGACGACGAGGTTGAGATGCTCTTGCTCCAGGGCATGCGCGCGGAACGTTTCAACTACGCTGAACAGGTAAGCGCCGTGAGGCTATGGCGAGACTTTCGCAGGAAAGCTAAACCCGACATAACCAAGGCGAACTACTGGGCGGCGGCCATCGAGTACATAGTCATCCTGCTGGAATACCGGGAGGGCGGTCAGAATAGTGTTGCCCGGAAGTATGGCGCCACCGTAGGGATCGTCTCCGCCCGGTATCGCCAGGTCTGTGATACCCTCAAGCTGCGTGAGCTTGACCCCCGCTACTCCGTCGATGAGAATCCAGTTGACGAAGACGCTTTGAGGCAGATCGGCATAGACCCCCACAAAATCCGCTTGCCCCTCACGGAGGTCAAGGGAAAGCGCCCGCCGCTCTTCTAGCCGTTCCGGACGGGGACAATCGTGTGTCGGGGCGGGACGGTCAGACGAGCAGCCAGCTCACTCCTTGAGGCTTTGTTCCCCCAGGGGGATAAGCCCCCACACTTCATCTTTGCTGGGCAAGCCCTGGCTGGCCTCGGCACTCGACCATTTGTTTAAAGCCCATTGGTAACATGGTAGAATGACCAGGGTATAGAGCAGTCCATTTACACGAAGTCAGGCGGTGCTTGGGGGGGAGAGATAATGAGGCAGGTTGTAATATATCCAGGCGAGGACGGGTACTGGGTGGCGGAATGCCCTAGTTTGCCCGGATGCATCAGTCAGGGCAAGACCCGCGAGGAAGCCATTAGCAACATCCGGGAGGCCATCGCCGCCTATGTTCATGCCCTAGAGGAAGACCACGTCCCTGTCCCGAAGGAGAACTTCGACGTCCTGGTAGTGGCCGTTTGACCAAGCTCCCCGTGGTTTCGGGGAAACAATGTGTCAAGGCCCTCGCCAAGGTGGGATTCCTGTTCAAGCGTCAAGAGGGCAGCCACATGGTCCTCCGTCGCGAGGACCCCTTCTGTCAAGTAACTGTTCCCGACCACAAGGACCTGGACCGGGGCACACTCCGAGGAATTCTAAAGCAGGCAGGCATCTCCCCGGAGGAGTTCCAGAGGATACTGCGGTAGCCGGCTCCTCAGATCCTACTCAAACAGCTTGCCTACCTCGTCCCGGGCTTTGTCCACGACCTGGTCCACCTGCCGCTGGGTTTCGGCGTCCGCCCCCAACTCCCGGACCCGCTTCTTGGCCCAAAGGCCCACGTTGCGGGAGTCCTTGTAGTATTCGTCCCCGGTAGCCCGGCCTGTATCCGCTTCTGATAGACGGTCGCTCTCGGACCGGTGATAGGCAAAAGTGGAAAACAGCCTGGTAAGGTCCTGGCTGCCACAGGCCTGGCACTCCACCTCGGTCTGGCGGGAAAGGTTCAGGACCAGACGGCTGGTCTTGGCTCCGCAGGACTTGCAACGATATTCGTAGATTGGCATCTTGCTACCCTAACTTATCCCTTGTGATACCGCACAATTAACTGTGCGGTATCACAAGTCTATTCTAGCACGCGGAGAGGATCTCGATCTCGTAGTCGGTCATGACGGCTTCCCAGCGCGTCGTTTCTACAAAGCGGACCACCTTGGATAGGGTCTCGTTGATGTGCTGGCTGTCGTTGCTGACACAGGCAACTCCCAGGTACGCCACCTGCCAGAGGTCGTTTCCGTCTATCTCCGCAATGGAAACGTTGAACCGGTTCTTGACTCTCTCTATCATTGACTTAAGCACCTGCCTCTTCCCCTTGAGAGACTGGTTCTCAGGAAGGTGCAGGGTTACCCTGCATGCTCCGATAATCATAGCTAATCCCTGCCTTGGTGATTGGGTGATTTAACGAATTACCGCTCTCCCCAAAGTCCGCGTCCTGCTCCCCGGGCCTCTCGTTCCAGCCTGGTGAAGAGGTCCTGGTGCTTGATATCGGGGGGATAGCTCGTGGCATAGGCATAGCCCAGCCGCACCAGCTCGGAATTGACCATGGTCCCGTCCAGATAGACGTACCGAAGTAGACGGCCGTACCGGTCAGTCTCTGATACGTCCCGCTCCAGGGTCACCTTCTTCCCCTCCAGCAGCTCTCGATTCTTCTCCTTGGCCTTTTCCGCCCAGGCCCGTATAGCCGGACGGGAGTCATTCATCTCTGGAGTGTTGACCCCGATGTAGCGCACCCTCTGGCCCCCCTCCAGCTCTACCGTATCCCCATCTATCACCCTGGCCACCCGGGCCTCTTGACGGTTGGCCCCCGGCGTGGCCTCCAGCGAAGGGGTAGCACCCGGCTTTGGAGTACCCTTAGCCGACGGGGTAACGGTGGCTTGGGCAGCGGGGCCTCCCTGGGCTCCTGCACATCCCACCAGGAGAAGGGACAGTAGTCCAAGGGCTAGCCCCCGGGCCAGTCGCCCCATTACAGGCTGGCCATGGCCCGTATCACATCCTCGCGGCTAACGATTCCTACTACCGCACCCCCCCTTACCACCGGTACGCGCCTGATGGTCTGTCTCATCAGCATTCGTCCAATGTCATCTATCGGGGCGTCTTCGGCGACGGTCAGCACCTTCCGGGTCATGATATCGGCCACTGTGGCGCCGGACCGGGCCAGGACATCGGCCTCCGTGGCAACCCCTACCAGGTTACCCGCTTGGTCTACCACGGGGACTCCGCTGATGCGATGGTTCGCCAGGACTTCCACCAGCTCCTGAAAGGTAGCGGTTGGCAGGACAGTGATCAGGTCGCGGCTCATAATGTCCCTGGCGGTAAGGTTTCGCTGGAAGCTGAAAGCCGTGAAATCGGCCACTGTAGCCATGAATTCTTCCACGAGCAGGCGATAGTCCGGGTCAGACCATAAGTGAGAGAGGGCGCTGGAGCTACGGATGTCCACTTCCACCATGCAGCCGTATCGGGGCTCCCCAGAGGCGGAGCGGAAGGTGCTTGAAGGAGGCATGGCCACATTGAAGGAGACATCCCTTACCCCCGGAAAGGCGCTGAGGCCCGAGAGTAGCCTCTCCAGGACCTCCCCGAATTCCTTCTCCTGGTCGGGCTTTACATTCCATAGCAGGAGGAGCTTGGCCATGGGCTCATACCTCCTTATAAGTTACCAGCGATCAGCATTCAGCACTGGCAGTTGGCAGTTGGCTAAGCCCTGATCTTTTACCCAGATCTTCTTGCATTGGCGTTTGAATTGGCAAAGCCGTCCAAGGGCGACCCACCGGGTCGCCCCTACCCAATATCCTTGTGATGCGCAAGTTCGATGCGGATGTATAATCCCACCCATCCGAAACGGGTCCCCCCTACCCAATATCCTTGTGATGCGCAAGAGCAGCTAGAGACGACCCGGTGGGTCGCCCTGGATGTTGGTGGGCATCACACGTTCCGATTCCAGATGAGATGTCGGCAATGATCAACTGCTGATAGCTGACCGCTCCTAATACGCGTAAAGCCGGCCGTAGGGCCTGAGGTGCAGCGGCACAAGCTTCAGGAAAGGCATCCTTAATATCTCTTCTCCATTATAGCCAAAATGCCCGGCAAACTCCTCTACCAATTGGGAGAGCGTGCCCATATCCTTTTCATCGGGCTCCAGGACTCCGACTTCCTTACCCAACTGGTAATCCCTGACCTGGCCCCGTAGATATATCACGCCACCGTGCATGCCCGTTCCGATGAAGTTGGCCCGGTGGTACTGCCCCGGTTTCAGGTTTAGCCCCAGGACGACCAGTACCCCTCCGGCCATATACTCTCCCAGAAAGTCCTGGGCCGTGCCCCCAATGACCAGGGAGGGCCTTTTCTCCAAATACTCCTTCATATGGATCCCCACACGGTAGCCGACATCTTCTCGCACGAAGACCTTGCCGCCACGCATGGCGAAGCCGGTGATATCGCCCGCGTGGCCGTGGACGATGATCTCCCCGTTGTTCATGGTATTGGCACAGCCGTCCTGGGCATTGCCGTGGACGGTGATGCGAGGGCCATCCATAAAGGCCCCCAGATCATTGCCAGGGGTGCCGTAGATGTCTATCTGCACCGGACTGCGCAGGTCCGTTCCCAGATAGCGCTGGCCACAGACATTAGTCAGCTCGATGTGCTGGACCCCCTGGGCCACCATTTCCCGCAGCCTGGCGTTCAGGTCACGATAGTAGATGCCGGTTGTGTCTATGCGGACCGTACCGTCGTTAGACATCTGGTTCTCCCCCAGGGCAACCGCCCCTGGCATTGCTTCCATTTGCTCAGTCCCTTCCGGTGCCTTCTCCCATAATGTCATCTTCTCCCATAATGTCATTCTGAACGACGTGAAGAATCTAGAACGCTTCCGATTACAGACCCATTAACTCGGAGACGGTGAGATTCTTCACCTCCGCTACATTGCTGCCCGCCTTAACGCGGTAAGCGTCCCCGCTCCGGCTCAGAATGACATCGTTCATACCTATTAACTCGGAGACGGTGAGATTCTTCACCTCCGCTACAGTGCTGACCGCCGTAACGCGGTATGCGTCCCCGCTCCGGCTCAGAATGACATCGTTCATATCTGTAATCTGCGAATCGTTCTCGGCGTAACTACGTCCCCGCCATCTTGACTCCCAGCACATCCATCTCCGTGTCCGTCAGGCCTATGGCACGCAGGTGCAGGCGATTACCCCGCACGCTCTCCAGGGCGTTGATGCCCATGCCCCCCAGCATATCCTTGATCTCATGCTCCCATCCCCGCAGCAGGTTAACCAGCCGCTCCGCCGCGATGTCCGGGTTGATCCGCTTGGACAGATAAGAATTGGTCGTATTGATGCCCCAGGAGCATTTGCCCGTATGACAGGCCCCGCAGACATGGCAGCCCATGGCGATCAGGGCGGCCGTGCCGATATACACGGCATCGGCCCCCAGTGCAATAGCCTTCAGGACGTCGCCGGCGTTGCGGAAGCCTCCGGCAGCGATGATGGATGCCTGGTTCCGGATACCCTCCTGCCGCAGGCGCGTGTCAACCGAGGCGAGGGCCAGCTCGATGGGGATTCCCACGTTGTCCCGGATGATCTTCGGGGCCGCGCCCGTGGCTCCCCGCACCCCGTCCAGGGCGATGATGTCCGCCCCGGCCCGCACCATACCGCTGGCGATGGCCGCTGCGTTATGTACGGCGGCTATCTTAACCGAGATCGGCTTGGTGTAGTTGGTGGCCTCTTTCAGGGCATAGATGAGCTGAGAGAGGTCCTCGATAGAGTAGATGTCATGGTGCGGAGCAGGGGAAAGGGCATCCGTGCCCTGGGGGATCATGCGGGTCTCCGAGACGTCCGCGCTCACCTTCTCCCCCGGCAGATGTCCCCCGATGCCCGGCTTGGCCCCCTGGCCAATCTTGATCTCGACAATCGAGGCCACGTTCAGGTAGTCCGCATGAACGCCGAAGCGCCCAGAGGCCACCTGCACAATAGTATTCTTGCCGTATTTGTAGAGCTTGCGATGCAGGCCCCCCTCACCCGTATTGAAGAGGATGCCCAGCTCGCTGGCGGCCCGGGCCAGGGACTCATGGACGTTCAGGTTCACCGCCCCGTAGGAAATGGCGGAGAAGAGGACCGGGATCTGGATTGCCACCTGGGGGGCCAGCTTGGTGGTGATGGACACCTTCTGGGGGTCCACCTGCACGCGATCGGGCTTACGGCCCAGGAAGGTCCGCAACTCCATAGGTTCCCGGAGTGGATCGATAGACGGGTTGGTCACCTGGCTGGCGTTTAGCAGCAGGTGGTCCCAATAGATCCGGAACGGGCGGGGATTGCCCATACCCGTTAGAAGAATGCCCCCCGTCTCAGCCTGGCGGAGGATATCCTCAATGACCTCCGGCCGCCAGTTGGCATTTTCGCTATACAGGTACGGGTTCCTCTCGATGCTGATGGCCCCGGTAGGGCAAAACGTGACGCACCGCTGGCAGTTGTAACAATTCTCGTCCCGGCTTCGCATCTCGTCTCGTTCCGGCACGTAGGAATGGGTGTCCCACCCGCACTGACGGACGCACACCTGGCATTTGATGCACTTCTCCGGGTCTCTATTTACTACGAACCGGGTTTTCTGGTAGGTCTTCACGCCCCTCCCCTCTTCGAAACCACTAATTCCTCCTCCACCGCGCTCTCAGCCGCCAGAGTCCCTCCCAGCCTGCCAATAATGGGCTCGCCGCCCATGGGGCTCCAGGCCTTGTCCAGGTCACGACAGACCAGGCGGATGGCCGCCTCTTCCGATGAGAGATAGAGCATGGGACCCTTGACTCCAACAGTCAGCGGGCGTAAACGGATGCGGTCCGTAAGGCCGATCATCTCTCCCTGATGAGCAATCACCACCGTGAAAGGCCCGTTCATCAGGAGGCTTGGGTAAACCTGACGGAGGATAGTGTGCTGGGCCTTCTCCTCATCCGGCATCCGGTCGATCTCGCTCCAGAGGGGAGCGGCCATGACCCTGGCCGCCATCTCCACGGACAGCCCGTGCTTGCGAATCAGCAGGTCAACGGCGTAGGCCATGACCTCTGTATCTGTCTGCATGGTACACTGGTAGCCGTACATCTCCAGGAAACGCCGGTTAGTGCCGTAGGACGAGATCTCTCCATTATGGACCACGGTCCAGTCCAGAATGTTAAACGGGTGCGCGCCACCCCACCAGCCAGGCGTGTTGGTGGGAAACCGGCCATGGGCGGTCCAGATGTATCCCTGGTATTCTTCCAGGCGAAAGAACCGGCCGATATCCTCCGGATACCCGACTCCTTTGAAGACCCCCATATTCTTACCGCTGGAGAAGACGAAGGCGCCTTCGAAGCAGGTGTTGATCGCCATGACTTTCTCTACCACATAGTCCTCTTCCGAAAGGCTGCCCCGCTTCTCCTCTTCCACCTCCAGGAAGTAGCGCCAGAGGACGGGAGGCCGTGAGACACCCTGGGTAGGGCGAGTGGAGATCTCATCGTCCATAACGAGGTTAAAGTTGTGCTTGAGGAAGTCTTCCACCTCGTGCTGGTGGGTCTTATCGTCATACATGATGTGAAAGGCAAAGGCGGAAGCGTATTCCGGGTAGATGCCGTAGGCGGCGAAGCCCCCGCCCAGCCCGTTGCCCCGATCATGCATGTTGGCGATAGCCCGGATGGCATCCTCCCCGGAGAAGCGATTGCCGCTCCGGTCCATGATCCCGAAAAGGGAGCAGGCTTCGGTGACCTTGTCCTCGCCGTAAGGGTTGTTCCGCAAAATCATTGGCCTCATGATTGCCCTCCTGCGGGGGAACACTCCCCAACCCCCCCGGCCTGCAGCGCCCTCCGCAAAATCATTGGCCTCATGATTGCCCTCCTGGGCTAGCTTCCCCACGCGGTCCGCCGGAGAGGACCGAAGGTCCGCGGCCGCCGCTCTGACCATTGCCGGACAGTTTCTCCTGGCGCAGGGCTGCCGGCAGGTAGGCCCAGCCGAAGTCCGGGGCCAGGAGAGCCGCTTGGAAGCTGCGCACATCTGTCTTGTCCCGCATGAGGCCCAGGACGATCCCCGCCTTATCTATGGCGCCTAAGAAGACCATACCTACAACTATGCCGTCTTTTAGCACCAGCTTCTTGTAGAGGCGCTCCTGCCGGTCCAGGACCTTCATGACCTGATAGCTGCTGTCCGGAGGATCGTAGAGGCCCGCGGACACAATGGGGAGCCCAAAGTACTTGAGAGAGTTCATGGCAACGCCTCCCGGGTATTCAGTCTCCATGCCGGCCATGTTGTAGCCGGCGACCCGGCCTCCCAGGTAGGCATTGGGCCAGATGGGAATAACCCTGTTAGTGCCGTAGATGAAGTCAAAGGCTTCTGCCACATCGCCACAGGCATAAACATCAGGGACACTGGTAGTCATGCGCCGGTCTACCACGATGCCCCGGTTGACCTTGATAGGGGTACCCGAGGCTAGCTCCGTGCGGGGCACTACCCCGATGGCCACCACCACCATGTCACAAGGCAGCTCGTCCCCGCTGGCCAGAACCACGCCGCCTACCCTGGACTCATCATCCGGACGGCCCTGGATACGCTGCACCGTGTGGCCCGTGAGCACCCGCACCCCGGCCTCTGCCAGGGCATCCCGGGTCACCAGGGCCGCCTCCTGGTCCAGAATAGTATTCAGGACCCAGTCCTTCAGCTCTATGACCGTAACCTCCACGCCCTTCTTGACCAGGGCTTCGGTAACGCTCATGCCGATAAGGCCGCCGCCAATCACCACCGCCTTGCCGGTCTGGGCCAGGGCGGAGCCTATCCCCTGGGCATCTCCCAGGGTTGTAAAAGTAAAGATACCCGTCTTATCCAGCCCTTCCATCTTGGGCACGAAGGGCACACCGCCGGTAGCCAGGAGCAGGTATTCCCACGGCAGAGCCTCTTCGCCCTCCAGCTTGACCTCCCTCCGGTCCATATCGATGCCTACGGCCTTCCGCCCCAGGTACGTCTGGATACTATGGGCCTGGTAAAAGTCCTGAGGCCGGTAGAGCATATCAACCATGCTGCTCTTGCCTGCCAGGTATTCGGAGATGCGGGGTCGAGAATAGACGTGATGAGGCTCGTCAGAGATTATCACCAGGGAGCCCTGCCGGTCCACCTCCCGGATAGCCTCCACCGCTCCTACAGCTCCCACCGAGTTGCCAATGATGACATATCTAGCCAACGGACGGTTCCTCCTCAGAGAGCAGGAGCGCCCGGTTGGGGCAGTTCTCTACGCAGGCAGGAGTATCCCGTCCGGGACACAGGTCACACTTCACCGCCACCTTCCGCTGAAGGTCCATGGTGATGGCGCCGTAGGGGCAAGCCAGAACGCACGTCCAGCACCCCATGCACTTCTGCTCATCCAGAAGCACGGTGCCGTCCTCCGTCCTACGGATAGCCCCGGTCAAACAGGCATACGCGCAAAGCGGCTCCTGGCAGTGGAGGCACTGTACCGCAAAGGATAAGGCGCCCTGCTCTTCCACACGCACCCGGGGCAGGACGCGGGGGTTCTCTCCCTTGTAGGCCTGCACCAGGTCCTTCGAGCGCGAGTGCTCCACCAGGCAATGGACCTCGCACAGCCGGCAGCCGATGCAGACCTCTTCCCTCCTCCGAATCATCTTCACCATCTCAGTCTCCTATAGGGTTTAGGGTCTGGGGTCAAGGGTCCAGGCTGCGATCCCCTAAACCCTGTACCCTAACCTAGTCCTCCAACGTGGACGTGTCCCCTTCGGGCAGGCCCAGGTCCCTGGCCTTCAGAAGACGGCGCATAATCTTGCCGCTCCTGGTCTTCGGCAAGGAGGGCACGAACTCTATCTCCCGGGGATAGGCGTGGGCCGCCAGCCTGTTGCGGACGAATTCCTTGATCTCGTCCTTCAACGCCTCGCTGGGGCTGTGCCCGACCTTGAGGGAGACGAAGGCCTTGACGATCTCCATCCGGTCCGGGTCCGGCTTCCCAATAACGCCCGCCTCAGCGACCGCCGGATGCTCTATAAGAGCACTCTCCACCTCGAAGGGGCCCACCAGGTGGCCGGCAGTATTTATGACATCGTCGGCCCGTCCGACAAACCAGAAGTAGCCGTCCTCGTCTCTCCATCCCCGGTCCCCGGTTACGTACCATCCGTTCTTGAACTTGGACTGGTACATCTCTGGGTTATTCCAGTAGGTCCGGAACATGGAGGGCCAGCCGGGGCGGATGGCCAAATGCCCCTCCTGGCCGGGAGGCAGCTCCTCCCAACTATCGTTCAGGATGGTGGCGGTGATCCCGGGGAAAGGCTTGCCCATAGAGCCGGGCCTTATCTCCATTACTGGGTAATTGGCGATAAGGATGCAGCCCGTCTCCGTTTGCCACCAGTTGTCATGGAAGGGTAGCCCGAAGACCTTCTGCCCCCAGAAGATCGCCTCCGGGTTAAGGGGTTCCCCAACGCTACAGAGGTAGCGCAGGCTGCTGAAATCGTAACCGCGGGGGAGCTCGTCTCCCGCCTTCATCAACATGCGGATAGCCGTTGGAGCCGTGTACCAGACGCTTACGTGATGGTCCTGGATGATCTGGTACCATTGCTCGGGGGAAAATGCACCCTCGTAAACGAGGGAGCTAGCGCCGTTGGACCAGGGGCCGAACATCCCATAAGATGTGCCCGTCACCCAGCCGGGATCGGCGGTGCACCAGTAGATATCCTCCTCCTGGATATCCAGAATGTCCCGGGCCGTGGCAAACTGGCTCTGAATTGCTCCATGCACATGGACCGCTCCCTTGGGCTTGCCCGTGGTGCCGGAGGTATAGTGCATGACGGCGTAATCGTCCACCGTGGTGCGGGCCATCTCCGCATCCCGGGAGGCCATGGCCATGGCCTCGTAATAATTGGTCTCCCCCGGCCCCAACGCCGGACCCGCGGCGTTCCCGCGGTCCACCAGGATAATCTGCTTCAGGTCGGGCAGTTCGGGACGCACCTCCTCCACCCTCTCCTTGAGTTCCGGGCAGGTGACCAGGACTTTGGCCCCACTGTCCTGCAGCCGGTCCCGGGCGGCCTCCGGCCCAAAGGCCGAAAAGAGGGGTCCCACCACGGCCCCCGCCTTGAGGGCCCCAAACGCGGCAACGTATAATTCCGGGATGCGATTAAGGAAGAGGAAGACCCGGTCGCCCTTCTCCACTCCCAGGCCGCGGAGCACATTGGCGAAGCGGTTGGTCAGGAATTTCAGGTCTTGGAAGGTGTACCTCTCTGTGGACCCGTCCTTCCCCAGCCAGTAGAGGGCCACTTTGTTCTTACGCCAGGTCAGGCAGTGGCGGTCGATGGACTCAAAGGCCATGTTCAGACCCCCGCGCGGCAACCAGCCCAGGCTACTCTTGACGGAGTCCCACTGGAACTCGCGGCGGGCCGCCTCGTAGTCCCGCAGGTTGGGCCTAACGACCATATCTTCCCAGCGAGGTTTCGCGATGGGTTTGTACCTCACGTTACCTTGCCCTCCCGCCGTGTAGAGACGCCCCGGTGGGGCTTCCCCGGTAGCCTATCTTGATGTCTCCACTGTTACAAAAGGCTGACGATGGACGCTCGTCAGCCTTTTCTTGACTTCGATAGCGCTCCACTGGTGTCCCAGTGACAGTCCAGGGCCTGTTGAGCCCTGTCCCAGCCGGGTGAATGGGTCCTTCCGCCCGGCTTCGGCGAAAATCCCTTTCCCGGCACATCCGCGCCGCCCGGCTCCGTGCGAGTACTCATGATTTCCGCGCCTCTATCAAGAGTGTGGATTAATCAAAGTTTATCATAGGGGCTTGCTCGTAGTCAATTTGGGCTGTGTGTGGCTGAAGTTTCACCCTACGGAATTGAGGATTGATCCAGCTTCACTTTCGTTGACAAGATGTCTATAAGTATGATATAAAACATAGAAAACCTTCGCTTCAAAAACAAATCGAGAGTGTAAGAAGTGCGAGCCAGACCCAGGTCCTGAGCGGAACCTCAAAGAGGCGGGCCGGGCTTGTCTAATTGAAAAAACGGAAGGAGCAAGGCCATGACTCTTTGCATCAACTACGACCCGAACGCCGACTACAACACGGGGTGTGAGCCATGGGTCACCGAAAAGCTGGTGCCATTCCTGGTGGCCCGCCAGCAGGACTGCCCGTCCCCGGAAGACAGGTCATCTCGTGGCAGGGAGGGGACCTGCGCGGTAGAGCTTCGCGATCTCTGCGGCGCCAGGTCCACCATGGAGAACCGGGGGAGCCGAGAGTTGCGCCGGAACGGCCAAGACATGGAGAGCCAGCTCGAGGAGCCCGAGGCTGAGCGCCAGGACATTGCCGGCCACGGGACTTACTAAGCGTGCTCGACTGCCTCAGCCACACAGAGGCGCGGGGGCCTGCCTCTCGAAGTGGTGAACGTTATGCTCGCATGTGAACGGCGAAAGCGGCTCACGGGGGCTGTGTGCGAAGGGTGTAGGGTTCTAAGTCCACAACCCGCAATTCTAAGAAACTAGCTCAAAGCGAGATAAGCTCACCGCCTTCAACACCCCGTAGCGCGGGGGCTTGTCCCCCGCTACGGGGAGCGGGGGATAAGCCCCCGCGCTACGATTTCGGGATATTTTCTAAGTCACTGCCCAATCCCCAGTGACGAATGGCCGCCGGTGCCGTTGTACATGACGCGTTCCGTAACGACAGGCACGTTACTAGACAGGCGCACGGAGACGGCTTTGTCAGGGACCACCGAGTTCACGCTCAGGGTGAACCGGGACCTGGCCTTTACCTCGTAACTGCCCTTGACCGTTCCCCCACCTTCCAGCATGAAGGTGGCGTCCAGGCGCGCCGTCGAGTCGTTGGGGTTCATGACCAGGACGAATTCCTGGAAAGGCGGGGCGGTGCTGCCTTCGGCCAGATACCACGCGTTGGTCGCGCTGGAGGCCGCCAGTGAGTTATGGCCGGAGGCGCCGTTGCCCCAGTAGCTGGCCCGCTCTGCCATGACCGGCCTGTCGGCGGTCACCTGGGTGCTGAAGGCGGTGTTGGCCGGGACAATCTCGTTGGCGTTGATGGTAGCCCGGCTGGTCGGCTTCAGGTTATAGCTGCGGCTGATGTTTCTGCCATCCTCCGTCATGAAGGTGACCGTGGCGGTGGCAGCCTGCGGGTTCGGGTTCATGACCAGTATCCAGGTATTATGTCCCGTAAACCCTTCGGGCAGGTACCAGGTCTGGGCGGTGTACGAGGATCCCATGCCCCCATGGCCGCCGCCCTGCCCGAAGTACATGGCCCGTTCCACCACCACCGGTTGGTCGGATTTTACCTGGGTGGAGAAAGACACACCGGGGACCACCTCGTTAGCATAAATACTGAGGCGCGAAGTGGGAGCAAGGGTATAGGTCCGTTCCACCCGTCCGCCGTCCTCCTTCATGAAGGTAACCGTGGCCCTGGCCTCCTGGGGATTGGGGTTCATGATCAAGACCCAGGTGTCCGTGCCCGGCCCGGCATACCCTTCCGCCAGGTACCAGTCACGGCTGGGCCCGTTTACGCCGGGCGTGTTAGTTCCATCATGACCAAAATACATAGAACGCTCGACATAGACCGGCACGTCAGAGTCCACCCTGGTGGAGAAGGCCGCTTCCGGCACGGCCTCGTTAGCGAACAGGTTGAACCGGGACTGGGGGGCCACCTTGTAGCGTTTCTCCACCGTGGCGCCGTTCTCCTTCATGAAGGTCACGACCACGTTGGCCGGGCCCTCGTTGGGGTTCATGATGAGCACCCAGGTATCGAAGGGCTTGCAGGTGCACCCCTCCGCCAGGTACCAGGTGCGGTAGGAGAGGCGGGCTTTCCAGGGGGCCCAGACCGCCGGGTCCTCCTGGCCCAGGCGCCAGCCCCCCGCGCCGGCCAGCCCGTACTTATTGACCAGGTCCAGCTTGGCGATCACGCTACGCTGGTCTTCGTACCAGACCTGGTGCTCTTGGCCGTCCTGCTTGTACTTCAAGAGTGCCGACTGGCTGGCCTCGTCGAATTGGGGAGACGCGCCGGAGCGTGAGGCCGACGCCATGGTCTGGTCGTAACGCATGGCGCGAGCCGGCGGGCCGGTAGTGGTGTTCCAGTCGTAGCCATACCAGGCTACGCCTAGAAGGAGCTTCTGAGCCGGGATCTGGCTGACAGCGTAGGCGACGGTGGCCTCCACCCAGGTTTGGGGAGAGCCTGCTCCGGGGACGGTGCTGTTGGCCGTGCGATAGCCGTAGGACATGAGTAGAAGAAGATCGTTGTGAGGAGCCAGGGCGGCATAATCGAACGGGCCGGCCCAGCCGGTATCCTTGTCCTTATCCTTGGCGGGGAGGGCCTGGCTGACCAGCTTGCCCTTGGGACGCAGGGCGGCGGCGAGGTCCGCCATAAAGCCGGTCAGATGGGGTCGGTCGCCATCGTCCAGACCCTCGAAGTCTATGTTGACGCCGTCGTAGCCGTGGGCGTCCACCAGTCGCAGGATATTCCCGATGGCCCGCTGCCGCAGCGCCGGATCGGCCAGGACCCCGTGGAAGTCGCCATACTTGGGCCCGTTGCCGAAGATGGGAACGATCTTGGCGCCACCGGACTTGACGAGGCGGGTAACCTCCGCCTGGTCCTTGTCCTCGATCTGGCCCTGGGCATCTATGGAATACCAGGAAGGCGAAACGTAGTCCAGGTCGGGCAACGCCTTCCGCAGAGACGTCATGGAGTTGGAGTCGTAGGAAACGTAGTAGGCCCAGCGGATCTTGCCGGGGGAGGCCGCCAGCCCGGTCGCTGGCGCCAGGGTGGGTAGCAGTAGAAGGAAGCTCAGTAGCGGTGAGATCAAGCAGAGACGGCGTGATAAGTTTTTCCCCAGGATAGCACCTCGAATACGAATTCGAGGGAAGGTTATCACAAGGGTGGAAGGAGTGTCAATGGGCAGTTGGCATTGTTGGGCAGTTGGCAGTTGGGCAGTTGGCAGTTGGCTTGCTGAAAGACGAACGCCCGAGGATAAAGACGGGCTTCGGCCTCCTTAGCATTGGCCCCCCGAATTTCAGGAATCGGGAACCTGAGAGCGAAGCCAGGTATGGAGCATCCTCATCACAACGGATAGGGAGCCGATTCTCAACGGATGGAGTGTCCCGATTCTCAACGGATGGGGAACCGATTATAACGGATGGGCAAGTTCACATCAGCGGGAGGGATGGCAAGCACTGCATTTGTCAACAGTGGGCGATCCCCGCTCAACGGATGCTGCGATTATGGAGTGGGCACGCGCCAATGGGTACGTCGTGTTTACCCACGATCTAGACATCGGCACGGGCCATGTTCCTCGCTCCTGTCCCCGGCTAAGCGGACTTCGCGAGACTGTAGAGAGGTACCTGGCCCGTCTGCGGCGCCGGCCTACCCTCCCTGACCCTCTGGACGACCTGGAGCAACTGGTCGGTTACATCAGGGGTGTAGACCGTCTCCCCACATTGGTCGCATACGTCGGCGGGAACGTCAGCCACGATAACGTGGAAGGTTTCACCGCCATCGCTGAACGTATGTGTAAACGTGGTGCTTTCCCGGTGGGTGACCCTGCCCCCGCATACTAAGCACTTCAATCCACTACCTCCTGGTCCTGTGATCGATCCATTCTACTGGGTCCGGCTCGTAGGCTGTGATGATCCACACCGGCGCCAGCGAAGCCACTACGTGCAGATGCCGCCCGCGCCCCGTGCGACCGTGTACCAGGCAGCAAGGGCCATAGCGGTGTCCTGGGTACACCTCAATGATCTGGCCGTTCACAAATAGCGGCAGGCGTTGCTCTCGCCGCAGGGCTGTGCTAGACTGAGCATACAACCACGGGTTTATGGATTTTCGCAGCATGAGAATTCCCAGGAGGAATTGAAATGGCCGTGGATCTGTCAGCAATCTCTCGACGTCTCGACATTCCGCCGGAAGAATTGATGAAGAAAAGTATACTCTCCTTTGTCTCCCACGAGATTCGTCAGGCGGAGTGGGAAACCTCGGACATCAAGGAGAGGTACGGCGTCTCCTCCCCAGCCGAACTGGAAGCCCAGATTAAGAGCCACGCAGTGCATAGCCACCCGGCTTGGGAAGACCTCATCCGCTGGGAAAACCTCGAAAACTACGTTTATCGTTTGCGGGCCATAGAAGCGGAACTCAAGCTTGCTGCATGATTTCTCGCGGATTGCCCAGGAGGACTTCGGCGACATTGTCAGTTCCATCCAGCTCATCCATCATCGTCGAGCTAATCTACCCGAGAAATTGCGCCTCCATCTTCGCGATGGCACCTTTGTTGACCCTCTGGGTCAATCCCGCTGGGAACCGCTATTCTTTTCACTGGGAGCATCGGGCTAAGCGAGGGATGATACACCGGTGTGACAATGCGCCCGACTTTCCGTCGCTCGGTACCGCTCCCAAGCATTTCCACAATGGGTCCGAATTCCAGGTTGAGGAAAGCGGCCTGAGCGATCACCTGGAAACAGCGTTGAGGGAGTTTCTCAACTTTGTCAGGGCAAAATTGGCCGAATTCGGAGCCTAAGAGAACGTCTCCGGGGCGCGTGGCGCTTCGAAGGCGCCTTCTGTGGCATGGCCCAAATGTGGCTACCATCCTGCAGCGCTCTGCCTGGCCAGCATCGGCAGGTAGACCTTCACCCCGCTCGATGTAACCTCCCCTACCGGCGCCACCGGCACCGCACTCTGCCCCTCCGGCTCGTTCTCCGCAGCCACCACCGGCGCAGTCCGGGCGGTCTTCTCGGCGTTCAACTGAACGGCCGGCCCCTGCGCCGAGGCCACCCCCAGCTCCGCCGCCTGCCCGCCACTGATGGTCAGCCGGTACTTCGTATCGGAGTAGGCGAAGACCTCGATCTGGTACGCCCCAGCCACAGTTGCTGTGAAGCTTCCTTCGTCCACGGCCGTGCCACTGGCGTTCCTCACCAGCACCGAAGTGCACCGGTATTTGATAGTTATCGAAAAAGCGAATGGAAACTATTCGGCATATTCCCCCGACCTGCCTGGCTGCGTGGCTACAGGCAAGGAGCTTGATGAAGTTAAGGGGAACATGCAGGAGGCGATCGAGATGCACCTACAGGGTTTGCGTGAGGTTCAAATGCCGATTCCGGAGCCAAGTTCCGTTGGTGACTACGTGAGTGTCGCCTGAAATAGGATATGCGTTCCTGTCTTACCTTCGAATCGCTACCCGGACCCGCCGGTCTTTCTTGCTGCCACCTGGGCAAGGGGGATGGAATCTCTCCAACCCAAGGTGTAATTTTGCTTGCGGCCCTCACGGGTATGGTGATATAATTCTGCTTGGTGTCCGTGAGTTCATGAGGGCCTAGCCCCTAGAAGCCAGTATGAGGAGGAAGTTAAGTTGGCCTTTAAGATTACCGAGGAATGCATCGCCTGTGGGGCCTGCGAGCCGGAGTGTCCCAATAGCGCAATTCGGGAAGGGGACCCCGTCTACATAATCGACCCCAATAAGTGCACCGAATGCGTCGGCTTCTACGACGAGCAGCAGTGCGCCGCGGTCTGCCCTGTGGATGCATGCATCCCGGACCCTGCCCACCGTGAGACCAGGGAGGCACTCCTGGCCAAGGGGAAGAAGTAGGGTCTCCAGCATCGTACGGATAGCCGGCCTTTTCCAGGGCCGGTGTGCCAGGCAGCTATTGGTCAACCGGGGCTAGAAAGCCCCGGCTATCGAAAGTAAAAGTCCTGGTTCGAATGGCAAAGACCTGACAAAGACCGACTCGGTTTTGGAAACCGAGTCGGTCTCTTGGCCCGATTCACGTGGGATGGGACAGTCCCGCCCTCGTTCATGCCAGAGGCAGCTTCGCTTGGCCCTGCACCGGGGCCCCCAGGTGCAGTCTCCCTGCATCGCCTATCCGCCGGCCGGAGGGCGTCCGGGCCACGAAGCCAATCTTGAGGAGGAACGGCTCCACCACGTCCACCAAGGTATCCGACTCCTCGTTCAAGGTTGCCGCCAGGGCCTCTATACCCACGGGGCCCCCGCCGTAGTTCACCAGGATGGTGGTCAGGTAGAGGCGGTCCAGCCGGTCGAGGCCCCCTTCGTCCACTCCCTCCCTGGCCAGGGCCTCCCGGGCTAACGGCAGGTTGATGCGCCCATCTCCCTTAACCTGGGCGTAGTCCCTGACCCGGCGCAGCAGCCGGTTGGCGATCCGGGGCGTGCCCCGGGAGCGCCGGGCAATCTCCTGGGCGCCATCCTCCTCTACCGCCAGATCCAGGATAGACGCCGATCGCCGCACCACCTGGGCCAGGTCTTCCTCCGAGTAGTAGTCCAGATGATGGAGAATCCCGAACCGGTCCCTCAGCGGCGCAGAAAGCAGGCCGGCCCGGGTGGTGGCCCCAATCAGGGTGAAGGGCTTGAGCTGGTAGGGTAGGGTCCGGGCAAAGGCCCCTTTCCCCAGCACGAAGTCGACCTCGAAGTCCTCCATGGCTCGGTAGAGGTACTCCTCCACGGAATGGGGGAGGCGGTGGATTTCATCAATAAAAAGGACTTCCCCTGCCTCCAGGTTGGAGAGGATGCCGACGATATCGGCCGGCTTCTCCAGGGCCGGGCCGGAGGCGTGGGTGATCTTGGCCTGCATCTCCCGGGCGATAATGTGGGCCAGCGTGGTCTTGCCCAAGCCCGGAGGACCGTGAAAGAGGACATGGTCCAGGCATTCCCCGCGCTGGCGGGCCGCCGCCACGGAGATACGCAGGTTCTCCTTCACCTCCCCCTGGCCGACGTATTCTTCGAAGGCCTTGGGGCGCAGGTCCCAGGCGAAGCGCCTTTCCTCGTCTGAATCCTGGTCCGCCTTGACGTCTTTCCCTCCCAGCCTGGCCTCTCTGCTCATCACATCCTCCCCCTCTTGAAGACCTCTCTCAACAGCTCCTCCACCGTCCGGACCCCCGGATTGCGCTTCATGGCCTGGTCGACCTCTTCCCGCGCCTCCGCCCGTTTGTAGCCCAGACCCACCAGCACGTCCAGTGCCTCCCGCTGCAGGTCCTCTTCCGGGGCGACGGGGGTGGTGTAGCCCTCATCTCGCAGCAGCGCCCACTCCGCCACCTTCCCGCGCAGAGTGGCGACCATCTTCTGGGCCGTCCTTTCCCCAATCTCCGGCATGCGGGTCAGGAACTGCACGTCCCCGCTCTCGATGGCCTGGGCCACCGCAGAGACGGAGAAGACCAGGGCCTTGGCGGCCTTCATCGGGCCGATGTCCGCCACATGCAAGAGGCGCTCGAAGAAGGTGCGCTCGTGCTCGCGATTGAACCCGATGAGGGTGGGGCGAGGCTGCCTCTCGGCCACATGGTAATAGATCTCCAACTCCACCGGCGCCCCGATCTCCTTGTCGTCGAAAGTGCGCCGGACAAACTGGGGCAGCAGCACGTCGTACCCCACTCCGTTCACGTCCACCACGATCTTCATGTCGTCCCGCGACTTGCGCTTGAGATGGCCGGACAGATACGATATCAAGCTCTAGCTCCTCAGGGTTTAGGGTCAAGGGTCAAGGGTCAAGGCTCCTCCAGGGAACAGGCATAGCGCACAGGGTCAAGCCCGCCCTGGGTGCAGAGTACAGGGTTAAGGCCCCGCCAATTTCTTTACGCACAGAGCCCAGGGTCCATGGTTTAGGCCACACATATCCCCGGGATCATCGATCATGGGTGATGGCTTCCCACCTCCCCAACCTCACGACCTGAGGAACCAGAGTCACCGGCCGGGCCGCCCTTGTCTTCTGTAGCGATACCCAGGTCCAGCAGGTCCGGCACGGCGAGGCCCCCTGGACCCTTAACCCTGTGCCCTGCCAGCGGGCTCCCCGCGAACCGGCAATGGCACAGGGCCACCGCCAGGGCGTCAGCCATGTCATGGGGGGTGGGGATCTCCACCAGGCCCAACTGCTTCTGCACCATGCGCTGGACCTGGGACTTGGCGGCCCGGCCGCTGCCCACCAGGTAGTCCTTGATCTGGGTCGCCGAATAGTTGTAGACGGGTATCCCCGCCTGGGCCGCCGCCAGGCTCAGCACGCCCCGAGCGTGCCCCATCAGGATAGCCGTGGCCGGGTGGGCGTAGTGGGAATAGAGCGCCTCCATGGCCATAGCCTGGGGCTGCAGGTCCTTCAACACGTCAGTCATACCTCGGTGAAGGGCCAGCAGCCGGTTTTCCACCGCCTGGTCAGCCGGGCCGCCCTCGATGATCCCCCCCTCCAGCAGGCGGACCTGGCCGCGCTCCACCTCCAGCACCCCGTACCCGGTGGTGATCAAGCCGGGGTCTACTCCGATGATCCTCAAGGCCGCCTGCCTCGCGGCCGCAGCACCATATACAGGACCGGACTTGTGGAACTAATGTTCATCAAGGGGAACGATACAATAAAGGGCCGTGGCTGTCAAACCTCTGGGCAGTGCCCAAGCAGCCGAGCGCAAATGGACCGCAGTTGTTGGTTGCACCATCGACGGGGTGCTACTTGATGAGGTCCAACCTCACGAGAGTGGGGTCGTGGTGCAGCCGGTAGCGGCCCATCGACGGGGTGCTACTTGATGAGGTCCAACCTCCGCATATCGTCTTCCGACCAACCGATATCTGTTAGCAGGGCCATCAAGAGAGCGGGCCCGTAGGTCTTCCGGGGATGATAATGGATGGCGACCCCAAGCCTACGGGGAAGGCAGAAATTTTGACAGGTCCACCTGCTGGTGGTATATTCGCCTTCAAGATAGGCAGGAGGGGCGGACTATGTTCGGAAAGAAGGCTATTGATTTCTCCAACCTGGGGGAAGACCGGGGCCAGACGGTCGTCAGTTCTACTACCAGCTTCAGCGGCGTCATCAAATCGGATGGACTCATCGTCATCCACGGCAGGGTGGAAGGGGAGGTCCATACTGCGGGCTCCCTGCTGATCGGCAAGCAGGGGCAGGTCCAGGCCAGCATCACGGCCCAAAACGTGGCGGTGGCCGGAGCGGTGGTGGGGAACATCACGGCCTCTGAGCGGCTGGAAATAGCCCCCACCGGCAAGGTGCTCGGAGATATCGTCGCCTCCTGCCTGGTTATCGAAGAGGGGGGGTTCTTCCATGGACACAGCCGCATGCAAGACGCCGAGAACCAGCGGGTTCAGGGGGTCGCGGCCCAGGAGCCTGCTTAGGTGAAGCTAGCCCTCAAAGAAGCCCTCAGGCGCCTGTCCGAGGCTGACCCCCAAGCGATAGCCTGGAAAAGCGGAGCCGAATACGCCTTGGGCCGCTTCTCCCTGTCTTTCTTCAACCGGCGGTTTCAAGTCGCGTTCCCCGCGGGAGAGGTGGAGGAAGAAGGCCACCGTTCCCCGCCCATCTGGCTTCACGTGACGGTCCTCCACTATCTTCTGACCGCCGATGGCACGACGCCGGCTGACCGGTGGACCGCCTTCCGCGAGCTGCCCGGGGGGAATGCCCTGTTGGGGAACTTTGAGCTGAATACCCTGGCCCCGCTAACGGCGGCTCTGGGCAATGACCGGGAGGGTTTCCGCAGGGCGGGGCTGGCCCTGGATGGCTACCCGATGGGGCTGGGGGACGCCTCGTTTCGCTTTCTGGCCTTCCCGCGCCTCCCCATGGGATGCATCCTGTGGGAAGGGGAGGAGGGTATGCCTCCAGCCATCAACATGGTCTTCGACGCCGCGGCGCCCCATCACTTGCATACAGAGGACCTGGCGGCCCTGGCTGAGTACCTGAGCCAGGCGCTGAGACGCGGGCCCTGGTTGGAGGGGTGAGGTCTACTTAGCCGGGACGTGATAGCCGCAGCGGGGATGGCCGTCGACAATACGGTGGGTGGCCTCGACCTCGGCGCCCAGGAACTTGGAGAGGAAGAGCCGGTCAATGCTGCAGACCTTGGGATGGCGCTGGGCTACGAGGAACCAGGGGCAGTTATGTTCCCAGACGGCAAAGCCATCTTCCGTCTTCTCCCACTCCGCCATGGCCCCTTCCTGGTTCAAGATACGCACGGCCTCGGCCACTTTCGCCTCCAGGCTCTTGCCGGTGGCCTTGTCCTTGTGGCTCTCCACCATGGTATCGGAAATCCGCTGGAAGAGGTGGTCCAGCTTGGCCTCCCCGTCGGAAGCCTCCAGGCTCTCGAGGATAAGGCTGGCCAGGGAATGGTACTGCTTAGGGAAGAGACGCTCTGCCTCCTCCGTAAGGTAGTAAACGTAGAAGGGACGCCCGACCTTGCCGCGCACTTCTTCGGCGGCCACCAGGTCTTCACGTTGAAGGACTGACAGATGAGCTCGTACGGTTACAGGGACGAGGCCCAACTCCTTTGCCAGGTCGTCCAGTGTGGCCTTGTTCTTCCGCTTCAGGATCTCTAGGATTTGCCATCGGGACCTTTGCAATCCCCGTTCCTCCTCGCAATGTCGTATAAGGCATTTTCTAGACTAGCATAAGGATCGGGCTTTGTCAAATAGGTATGGTAAGTATTACAAAAAGGCCCTGGCCCTGAACCGAGACTGTTGAATAACTGCCGTAGTCGGCATCGTCCCCGATGCTGACGGCCGGGGTCGGGGACGACCCCGGCTACGGAGTTGGGTGATGTTCAACAGTCTTGAACTCTGGGTTGACACCATGGTTGGCCCAAAGCTATACTCTGGCTGTTGGGGATATAGCTCAGTTGGGAGAGCGCTGCGTTCGCATCGCAGAGGTCGGGGGTTCGAGTCCCCCTATCTCCACCATCTCCGGCCCACCGCCCTTTGGGCCGATTCCTTCAGTCCTCTTCTTCAGGATCGACTGCCTCCTGTATCGTAACCCTGAGGACTCCGGGCCTGGTGCTGCCTGCCAGAGCCGTAAAAGCAGCTTCCGAGAGGTCCAGGGCGTGGCGGAAACTACCCCGGTCCGTTATCTCGACGATGATGGAGTTGTCCGCGTACGTTACAAGAAGTTCCGTCCCCAGGGGCCACCGGTTACTAGCCGCGGTCATGGCCGAAGGGTCATATGGCCTGCCGTTGGCCATCCGCCAGCCTTCCAGACTGGGGTGATAGTACGTGGCCAGGCCCGAGTACTCAGTGGAGTGTTGAAATCTCACAAATATCGGGTTTTCGGCGGCCTCTGATCGTTCGGCGCCCTCTCTTTCCCCTGAAAGCGGGGACTCCTCGGTGTCGGAGACTGCTGGGGAGGGCTCGGCCCTTCCCGCCTCCAGAAAAGCGACCGGCTGGTATGCGGCCTCTATTTCGGCATAGGCCAGAGGCCACCGGGCCGGCTTTTCGGCTTTTGCACGTGCGACCGGCCGGAGATAGCGGCCCTCTACAGCGGGACCTTCAGGCCCGTCGTTTGTTACTTGGTTTTCGTCTGTCACAGATGCCAGAGGGGCAACCAGATTGCGCTTCACCATGCTCCTCAGAGAGGGGCTCCGGTTGGCAGCCTGTTCGGGCGGTTCCAGGTGTGGGATGATGATCATGCTGATGCCTATAGCAAAAGCCACGCTGAACGGTGCCAGCCGCTCAATCATTCCTGGTGTCCTTCATCTTGCAATTCCTCCTTCTGAGCTCGACTCCGCACTTGTGCCGGCCTGGGAGAGGGACGCCAGCCCTGGATGGCTCACGGACTTGCGCTGAGTGCAAGGGGACCCCACTGGTGCCTGTCACATAATTGTGACAATGCTACCGCGTCGTGCCGACCGAATCATGACCAGACGAAAAGGGCACAGAAGCTGTATCCTGAATAGATGGCAATATACACGAAAACCCATCAGTCCAGTTGTACTTATTGTAAGTTGTACGTATTGTAATTGTAGGAATGAGGAAACGGTGGTATAAGTGGGACTGTAATGCCGGACCGAGACGACGAAATGCAGCGTGCAGCTAGGCAGGAGCGATAGGATATGGACAGGGAGCAGGTCGTACGACTACTGGGAGAGGCCAAACTGGTGGCCGTGGTGCGGGCCCCTACGAAGGAGAAAGCGCGCCGGGCGGCCCTGGCGGTGATGGAGGGCGGGTTTCGTCTGGTAGAGGTAACCTTTACGGTGCCGGATGCGCCTGAATTGATAGAGGAGCTGGCCCGCGATGCGCCGGACGGCGTACTGATGGGAGCGGGGTCGGTGACGAATGTTAGTCAGGCCAAGCTGGCCATTGGGGCGGGGGCCAGGTTTGTAGTGTCGCCTATCAGGCAGCTAGACCTGGTGCGCGTTTGCCATCAGGTGAAGATACCTTGCATTTTAGGGGCCCTGACGGCCACGGAGATAGTCGAGGCCCACCGGGCGGGCGCTGATCAGGTCAAGGTCTTCCCGGCCGGCCTGGTTGGAGGGCCCCGCTACCTGCAGCAGGTCCTGGGCCCCCTGCCCGGCCTCTCCCTCATGGCCTCCGGAGGCGTAACCCTCGCCAACTTCCGGGATTACCTGGCAGCGGGAGCGCGCACGCTGGCTCTGCAGAGCGACCTCCTGGACCCTGCCTGGGTGGACCAAGGGGACCACCATGCCATGGTCCAACGTGCGAGGGAATACCTGCGCGCGCTAGGGGAGGGGTAGGGCTCTCCAACGCGGAGGGCGCAGAGAGCGCGGAGGGTTTTCAGAAATGTGTTTTCCAAAGAGGACTTCTGAGAATTCTCTGCGTTCTCGGCGTTGAGTTATGGAGGAATGCTGTGGCTCGCAACTCGTCATAGAGGCAATTCTGTCTGGGCGCCGCCGTCCTGCTTGGGCTCCTGCACCTCCAGGCCCCTGGTTCGCAGCAGCCCGACCATGTCCGCCGCGTTCCGGACGGCATAGTCGCCGTAGCAGTTGTTGAAGAGCACATGCATGTCGGAGACCTGGGATGCGAGGCGCTCCAGCTTCGGGGCCCATTCCCCGAGTTCCTCCCCGGTGTAGAGGTAGCGGAACCGCTCGGAGGCAGTGATGCCCTTCTTCTCCCAGTTCTCCCGGTTGCGCCCATGGAGGCGAACCACGGCCAGGTCTGAGGTAGCTTCGACGATGGGCGGCACGCTGGACTTGAAGCCCTGGGGCTCATCCACGCACACGTACGACAGCCGGTTTTCACGGAGGAACCGCTGGGTTTCTTCCCGGTGCTTCTCGTTGACCCACACCCCGTTGCGGAACTCTACCGCTATCTTGTACTGGAAGAGGCGCTCCTGGCAGGTCAGGATGTGCTCCCAGTTTTCGTGTTTGGGGAAGAACCAGTTGGGAAACTGAAACAGGACGGCCCCCAGCTTCCCGGCGCTGTCCAGGGGCAGGAGGGCCTGCTCGAACATGGACCATACCAGGTCCTGCATCTCCGCCGGCAGGTCCCGGTAATAGAGGTTGCCTTTCTCGGCCTGCGGCCCCAGGGCCTCGCGCACTTGCAAGGGAAGGGCGCTGGGCGGTGTCGGGTGCTGGGTGAAGAGCGAAAATGCCTTAATATTAAAGGTGAAGTCCGGGGGTGTGCGCTTCACCCAGAGGGCGGCATTGCGCTCTGAGGGCAGGGCGTAGTAGGTGGAGTCCACCTCCACCATCGGGAACTGCTGGGCATAGTAGGCCAGACGCTTTTCGGGGGTATTGGCCTCCTTGGGATACCAACCGCTGGCCAGCAGGGTTGGGTCTGTCCAAGAACAGGTGCCTACCAGTATTCGGCTCATCCCACCTTGGCGCCGTTGGGCACGGGCTGGTCAACGGTCAGCAGCGCCAGGGAGCCCTCCGGCCCCTGGGCGGCCAGGAGCATCCCCTGGGAGGTAATGCCCCTGATGACCGCCGGCTCCAGGTTTGCCACCACGACAATCTTCCTGCCGATTAGCTCCTCAGGCGTGCGGTACTGGGCAATGCCGGCCACCAGGGTGCGCCGCTCCCCCCCCACGTCCACCTCTAACAGCAGCAGCTTCCTGGCGCCCTCCACGGGGCTGGCCGAAACGACCTCCCCAATGCGGAGATCCAGGCGGGCGAATTCGTCTATGGTGATCATAGGAGTACCCCTCTCCAAACGTTTCACTCCCAATCCTGCCCTCTCCCGAGGGACAAGCAGCCACGCTTCGTCCCATACGTGGGCGAAGCAGTCTTGCCAGGCGCGCCAGGAGTTCGGCTGAAAATGTTATAGGCAGGCCGGAATTTGCTCGGCCTTGCGTCCCGGGGCTAAACGCCCATCACATCCTTCCCAAGCCCATCGGCCCGACGAGGCCTACCGCGCCCAGAAGGGCTGTCACTATCAACATGACCACAAACCCGATGATGGCCGTGATGACCGCTTTGCCCGTGGTCACGTCCAGGGCCTCTCGGATGCCAATAACCATGGCTACCAGGGCCCACACTGAGCCGATAAAGGCGATCAAGAGCCCGAGACCGGGGATGAAGACGAAAAAGCCCAGGGCACTGGGGGTGTAGGCAAATCCCAGGCACCGCAGCAGTTCCCCGTAGGTGGCCTTCCCGCCGAAGAAGCTCGTCCCGACCCAGTAAGTCACTAGGGACCAGACCGCCCACGCAATCAGAGCGCTAATTATCCCAGTTATGAGCCCCCTGACTCCACCCCCCAGCCCAAGCAACGGGATAGTCAGAGCTAAGATCAGGCCACCGATGCCGGACAGCACGGCAACGAGGACTACCACTATCAGGGCCTGGCTGGTGGCGCTTGCGTCCTGCTCTACTTCATTGTAGAGGCTGGATTCCAACTTGGCCGCCCTTATCATTCTTTCCCAGAGCACGATTCCTCCTTCTCTCGTACGAGTCATGTTCCGGGCCGGCCGGGCCCGGGGCCCTAATGTGACGCCAGGACAGGATTCCGGTCTAATTCATAGGCAGCCCCAAGAGCCGGGCGGCGGTCCCTCCAAGGATCTTAGCCTTGGCCTCTTCGGATATGGGGAGATCCTTGATGCCCTTTACGTTACGCTTCATGAAGGGTTGGGATGGCCAGTCGGAGCCAAAGATTACCTTGTTTGCTAATTGCTCCAGGTCAGGGAAGTACTTCAAGAGGCTTGGAGGAGGCAGCCCGGCGATCTCCATATATAGGTTCTGGTAGGAGCGGGCCAGGTGGGCGGCGGTATCGGTCCAGAATCCCCGGCCGCTGTGGGACATGATGATGACCAGGTCCGGAAAGTCCAGGGTTAGGTCCTCAAAAAGGAGCGGGTCCCCGTATTTAGTTCGGGAGTTCTGAAATACGGATGACCCGGTGTGGAACATGGCCGGCAGGCCCATCTCCTGCGCTACGGCGTAGAGGGGATAGAGGAATTTGTCGGTGGGGTAGAAATGGTGATAGGTGGGCAGTATCTTGACGCCCCGCACGCCGTACTCCGTTACATAGCGTCTCAGGTCTCGGGCCGGGTCGGTGGTCAGATACGGGTTAATATTGGCGAAGGGGATAAGCCGGGGGTTGTCACGGCAGAATTCCACCGTTTCCTCGGAGCTGATGAGCATACCGGCGGTGATAGGGCTTAGTTCAGCCAGGACGACACCATAGTCGACCCCCGCCTCATCCATCATGGCAAGGACGGCTTCCGGTGTGGAGAGGCGCTCCAGGTAAGGCCCCACAGGCTCAGGAACGAAGGCCTGCATCCAGCTTTGGACGAAGGAGTAGAGCCGGTGAGGGGGCAGAACGTGGATGTGGAAGTCAATAACTGGAACGGGCATCAGGCCGTTCTCTCCTTCGCCATTTCCCAGAGGGCGTCCTGCTCATCCAAGGGGAGGTCGCTGAGTCGGCAGCCCCGCTCCCGGCAGACCTCTTCGATGAAGGAGAACCGGCGGATGAAGCGCTCATTGGCTAGGCGCAGGCTATCTTCGGCGTCCAGCCCCAGCCAGCGGGCCAGGTTCACCAGGGCAAAGAAGAGGTCTCCGGTCTCATGAAGCTTCTCCTCTTTACTCTCTCCCTCAACCAGTTCCCTGGCCTCCTCTGCCAGCTTGTCTATGACGCCCTCTACATTCTGCCAGTCAAAGCCCAGCCTGGCCACCCGCTGCTGCACTGCCTGGGCGTAGGCCAGGGCAGGCATCTGCTTCGGAACGTTGGCCAGGGACGAGCGTCCCGCGGGACGCTCCCGACCCTTGATGACCTCCCAGTTGACCATTACCTCTCGAGCAGTGTCCGCTTTAACGTCGCCAAAGACGTGGGGATGGCGTCGGATGAGCTTTTGGCTAATGCCGCGGATAACCTGGGCCATAGTAAACTCGCCGGCCTCCTCGGCGATGGCGGTGTGTATCATCACTTGCATCAAGAGGTCTCCCAGCTCTTCCCGCAGTTTCTCCGGGTCGCGGCTATCCAGGGCCTCCAGTACCTCATACGACTCTTCCAGAAGGGTGCCTTTCAGGCTGTCATGGGTCTGCTCGCGGTCCCATGGGCAGCCCCCGGGCGAACGCAGTCTAGCCACGATCTCTTTCAGGTTCTCGAACCTGCCGGCGCCCTCCTCCGGGGAGAGTGGCGGAAGGAAGAGGGCCCACGGTTGCACGCCCTCAAGCTTTGGTCGAAGCTCGAGGAGCGCTCCTTCCAGCACCATTTCCGGCGCTTCTCCCGGGGCCAGTCTAACCAGGTGGCCTGGTGGATAGTCCTCGATGATGGATGGCACGTCCTCCCCTTGCGGTTTGCACAGGAGAGTTGGCCTGGCGAGATCAGGGTTTGGGGTGTGAGGCCCAACTATCTGAAGCCCGTTCTCCAGCGGCTCAACACCCAACAGGGCCAGTAACTTCCCCCAGTATCCGCTAGTCGTTTTCTCCATGGCTTACCCTATAGTATATGGGCATCAAGCTGCCTTGACAACCGGCCTCGCACTCGGTTATCATGGCCACGATCGGGAAAGGAGAAATCGACGGGATTTAATCGAGGGCGTTTAGCCCTTGTTGTGGCTGTCTCTCTGCTTGTTATCTTCCTGTCGGCTTGCCAGTTGGTTGGCGGGCCGCCGCAGGCCACGCCTTCTGAGGGAAAATCTGAGACGGCCCCGATTGCCCTGGCGGCACCTTCTTCCGGTCCGGATGTGGCGGTGACGGCGGTGGACTTCGAGCCTCCTTTAAGCCCCAATGCCAACCTGTCCGCAGGGGATATTTCTCTCCTTGTGGCGGTGGAGAATAAGGGGGACCGGCGCGAGAAGGATCTCCAGATGGTCGCCCAGATCATGGGCAAAGAGGACGAGTTGCTTTATTCCGACACGCGGATAGTGGATAGCCTGGCGGCAGGCGAGGGCCGGGTGGTGCAGTTCAGCCGCCTAGCCGGCCTCCCGTTGCGGTCCGTCTACACTATCAAGGTATGGGCTATTGCCGTCCCCGGCGAGGCCAAACTGGACAACAACGCCAAGATTTATCGAGTCCCTGTTACTTTTTCTTCTCCCTGACCTGAGGCAAACATGAGATTGGCCTGGGGGCTGGCGACGCTCCTCTTCCTTCTGGCCTTGCCGGTGGCCCTTCTGACCAGCAATGCTCGCTGGCTGGCTAACGATCTTTCTTTTTACCAGCGGGGCTATGAGAGGCATTCCTCGTACCAATCAACGGGCATAGCTAAGGACGAGCTGGACCGCGCCACTGGGGAGATGATCGCTTACTTCAACTCCAGCGCGGACTTCCCCAATATTCAGGTCCGGGCTGCGGGAAGGACTTTCCCCCTATTCAACGAGCGAGATAGCCTGCACTTGCGGGATGTCAGAGACCTGATCCAGCTTACCTATCGCGTTCAAGAGGTCAGTTTGGCCTATGTGATTCTGTTCTCGATAGCCTTGTTGCTGCGGAGCGACGGGAGGCATCTGGCCAGGCTGTCTTGGCCCTGGGTACTGGGAGGCGTCTTTAGCGTCTGTCTGCTGGTAGTAATAGGCCTGGCCATGTTCATGGACTTCGACCGTTTGTTTCTCCAGTTCCATCTAATCTCTTTCAGCAACGAGTTCTGGATGTTGAACCCCGCCGATTCCTATTTGATCCGCATGGTGCCAGAGGGCTTCTTCGTGGACCTGGCCCTTTGGGTCGCCGGGCTGGCCCTGGGCCAGGCGCTCGCCCTGACGGCCGTAGCCGGGGGACTGTTTACATGGGAGAAGAGAAGAGTTGTTTCTTCGTAAGAAAAGGTGCGGTGCTCCCGGTGCATGAAGCCTTAAAAGGACCTTTTCCGAAAGTGGCGGCGCTCCGTCTGAGCATCGGTAGCTGGGGCCTCTCTCTTACGGTTGTGCTATTCGTTCTTGGCCTCTTCCTGTCAGTCCAGTGGAGGTCGGAACGGGATAAACCTGCCTCCCAAGACTCCCGGGCTGGAGAGATCTACGGGACGACGCTAAAGCGGCTGGAGGAAGAGCAGAAGAGCCTTAAGGGGAATGTAGCGGGTCTCCAGAAGGAGGTCCAGTCCCACCAGGAGCTTGCTGGGCTGAGCAAGCAGACGATGGGGGAGATCTCCGAAGAGCTAAGGCTCCAGAGGATTGCGGCCGGCCTGGTGCCGCTGAAAGGCCCGGGGGTCAAGATAGTGCTTGATGACTCCAAGAAGCTCCCTGGCCCCGGGGAGAACCCTAACCTTTACATCATCCACGACTACCAGTTGCGCGATGTCGTGAACCTTCTCTGGCACGCGGGAGCGGAGTCCATTGCCATAAATACGGAACGGCTGGTTAGTACCACGTCCATCTACTCGTCCGGCGGGACCATCATGGTAAACAGCACCCGGCTCTCGCCTCCCTTCGCCGTTCAGGCGGTGGGGGACGCCGACAAGATGATGGACATTATGGGACAGTTGTCATCCCTGCGGACCGTCAAGGCCCAGGCGGAGGCCTATGGTCTGACCCTCAACCTCCAAAAAGAGAAGGAGTTGAAGGTGCCGGCATTCCTGGGGTCATATGCCCCCAAGTTCTTGAACGTTGGGCGGCCTTAAGGATGTTCAAGATGAAGGGTAAATTCACGGTTTGGGTCCAGGTGGGGATACTGGGACTGGTTGTTGGGGTCCTGGGTGTAACCCAGTTCCGCACTCAGAACAATATCATCAAGGCACTCCAGGCCGAATCCCCTGTGAATCAAGCCCAGGCGATCAGCAACCTCCTGGAAGCCAATACTGCCCTGGACCGGGAGGTCAGCAGCTTGGAAGAACAACTGGCCAAGTACCGCCAGGGCCTGGACCGCAGCGGCCTGGCGGCCCTGGTTGCCGACCTCAACCGCCTCAAGGTCCTCAACGGATTAGTCGAGGTCTGGGGGCCAGGGGTGGAGGTAGCAGTGGGAGGCCCGGTTCTAGCGGAGGAGGCCCACGACATCATCAATGAGCTTCGTAACGCCGGCGCGGAGGCCCTATCCATTAGCGGGCAGCGCCTGGTAGCTACATCGGTCGTACGCCAGGATCGTGACGGCCTAATCGTAGATAGCGCGGCTCTAAGGCCTCCGTACGTGTTCCAGGCCATTGGCGACGTTCAAACTATGGAAGTTGCCCTGGAACGGAAGGGGGGTATTATCCCCCTTTTGCGCTATACCTACCCCGACAGCAAGATCACGGTAACGCGGGTTACCCGAATGGTGCTGTCGGTGTACCAGGGGAGATACGTCTACCGCTTTGCCAGACAGGCGGAATAGGCCGAAGGCGCGCCGGGCCAGCGGCCGCAGCGTCCCCGGACACTCCTTGGCACACGCAGGTCAGTCAGGACGTTGGCAGAAGGGGCCTTCTCGTCGCGGACTATCAGCCGCAGCTGGAGCAGTTAGAGCCGGCGCAGGAGCCGCAGCTAGACCCCGAGCCGGATACCCGGCTGGTCTGTCCACTAGAGTCCCTGGAGAAGGAGGCGAAAGTGGAAAGCTTCCGTCGGGCGCCGTTGTGGCAGCGAGGGCAAGATATGCCTTCATCTGCCAAGGTAAAAGACCTTAACAGCTCGAATTTGAGCTGGCAAGAAGTGCACTCGTATTCATATAGCGGCATGGCCGCCTCCCGAAAGCAGGTTTCACTTATTATTTTAGCCCAGACAAATGCCGGGGGTCAAGCTTCTGCTACGTAATGGGTGTGATGCGGGTTTTTGCGCAAGGTAAGGGGTATCAGGCGAGCGCTGGGGTAACCTCTCCCTCGGTCCCTCCCCTGCGAGGCCCGCGAGGGGAGGGAAGTCTATTCCCCCCTTCCCGCGCCGGGAAGGGGGCCAGGGGGTTAGGTGTCCCCGGCCACACCAGTTAGCACGGCTAACGGCCACGCAAAATCCTGCATCCCAAGTAATCCAGGAGGGAAGAAGCTATGGCGTATAAAGACCTAAGGGCGTTCCTGGCGAGGCTGGAGGACGAAGGCCACCTGGCACGGGTCAAAGTGGACGTAGACCTCAAGTACGAAATCGGAGCTGTCTGCCGGAAGGTCCTGGATTCCAGCGGGCCGGCCCTTTTCTTCGAGCGGCCGGGTGGCTATTCCGTCCCCCTGGTAACCAACAGCCTGGGAACCCGCCGGCGCTATGCCTTGGCCCTCCACACCACGCCGGACAAGGTACACCAGGAGTGGGTTAGCCGCACGGCCCGTCCCATCCCGCCCACAGTGGTGAAGACCGGCCCCTGCAAGGAGAATATCCTTCTGGGCGATGAGGTGGACCTCTTCAAGCTGCCCATCCCCATCTGGAACGCCCTGGACGGCGGGGCCTATATCACCTTTCCCTGCCACATCAGCAAGGACCCGGAGACAGGGGAGAGGAACTGCGGGATGTACCGGACCATGGTGCACGACCGAAAGACGGTGGGCATTCTGGCCGCGCCCTTCCGCCACATATCGTTACATCGGGCCAAGGCTCCAGACAAGCCGTTCCCCGTGGCCATAGCCCTGGGTTTGGACCCGGCCATCCATTGCGCCACCGTAGCGCCCTTTCCCCAAGGGACGGACGAGATGGCTATGGCCGGGGCCCTGCGCGGCGAGCCGGTGGAGATGGTCCCTTGCGAAACCATCCCTCTGGAGGTGCCCGCCTGCGCGGAGGTAGTCCTGGAGGGGGAGATCCCGCCGGCCGTCACGCGGGTGGAGGGCGTCTTCGGGGAGTTCACGGGTTATTACGGTCTGCGCCTCCCCCAACCGGTGATTGAGATCAAGGCCATGACCTACCGCAATAACCCCATTCACCAGGCGGTCTATGAAGGGCGTCCCCCCAACGAGGACAGCATTATGCTGGCAGTGCCTCTAGAGGCGGAGATGGCGCGCCTTCTACCGCTGCCAGGACTCCGGCAGATCTACATGAGCATTGGAGGCTCCGGCGCCTTCAACGCGGTAGCCTCAATTGAGAAGCGCTTCGAGGGGTATGGCAAGATGATGGGCCTGGCCATTCTCGGCGCCTGGGCGGGCCGCCAGATCAAGAACTTGATAATCGTGGACGACGATATAGACCCCTCCGATCCTCGCCAGGTAGAATGGGCCCTGGCCACCAGGGTGCAGCCTCACCGCGACGTGGAGATTATCAAGGTTGTCTTGGGAAGCCCCCTGGACCCCTCCCTACCCGAATCAGAGCGGGCCAGCGGCGCCGCCCGCACCTCCAAGATGATTATCGATGCCACCCGCTATGATGCTAAGGACTTCGAGACCGTATGTTCTCCAAAGGAGGAGGCGTCTGCCCAGGTGGAGAAGGAGTGGGCCAGATACGGCATATCGCTCTAGTACCATGTAACATTGTATTCCGTAGTCGGGGTCGTCCTCGACCCCGACCGTCGGCATCGAGGACGATGCCGACTACGGAGAAATGGCAATCCGAATGTATAAGTGTTACGTGGTACTAGCTGCCTGAGCCGGAGCAAAGACCGGAGGAAGCTGAACATGTTTTTCTTTTATGAGAATTGTTGATAACGTTATGTGGATAAACCCCTCTCAACGGTGGATAAACCCCTTCAGTTGTGGATAGTTCTGGCCCCCGCTCTTTCATCTGCTCAGAGCAACCCGCTTTATGCACCCGCCTCCAGCCACTTGCCCACACGATCCGTTCGCAGACCAACATATCAACACACCCTACTAAGACGGCTCTAACAAACATAACTACCTACTTTCAAATAAGGTTATAATACCTTGGTACTCAAACCATGTTTCTAGATTTGGTTAAGATATATGTTGAAGGTGGAAAGGGAGGCAACGGTGTCGTGAGCTTCCGGAGGGAGAAGTTTGTCCCTCTGGGAGGGCCTGACGGAGGAGATGGTGGGAGGGGAGGGAGCGTCTATCTGGAAGCGGACTCCCATCTATCTACGCTCATTCCCTTCAGGAGAAAGAGGCATTTTCGCGCCGAGCGAGGGGGGAATGGGGAAGGAAGTAACCGCCACGGGGCTTTCGGCGAAGACGTAGTTATCAAGGTACCTCCAGGCACCGTAGTGCGGGATGCAGATACCAGCGAGGTTGCCGCGGACCTGGCAGGTCCAGGCGAACGGGTGCTGGTAGCCAAGGGTGGAAGAGGAGGTTGGGGAAACCCCCATTTCGCGACGCCCATCAACCGGGCGCCGCGGCTGGCAGTGGATGGAGATCCTGGAGAGAGCCGGTGGATCATGCTAGAGCTGAAGCTGCTGGCGGATGTAGGAATTGTCGGCCTCCCCAATGCCGGGAAATCGACCTTCCTTTCCAGGGTCTCAGCCGCCACGCCCAAGATTGCCGACTATCCTTTCACTACACTCGAGCCACACCTCGGTGTACTGGACCTGGACGATCGGTCGCTGGTCCTCGCGGACATCCCGGGACTGATAGAGGGCGCTCATAAGGGGGCGGGCTTAGGCCATGAGTTCCTTCGCCACGTGGAGCGGACTCGCCTCTTGCTGCATCTGGTGGACGGGGCGTCCGACGACCCCTGGCGGGATTTCCAGGCCATTAACCGTGAACTGGCCCTTCATAGCCCGGGACTCGAGTCCAAGGAGCAGGTAGTAGCCTTGAACAAAGTCGACCTGCCGGAGGTGCGCGAGCGCCTTGCCCAGGTCCTGGCGCCCTTCAAGAAGGAACGGATCGATATCACGCCCATTTCGGCCCTCTCTGGAGCAGGGGTGCGGGAGCTACTCGAGCGGTTGGCCCAGCGAGTCGCGGCCATTCCAAAGGAACTGGCGACAGGCGAAGGCTTCAAGGTTTTCTATCCTCCCGCGGTGAGGGCCCGGCGGGGCGCGAGAGGTACCGCCAGGGACGCCCGTTCCCCTAAGAAAGAGCCGAGCTAGGCGGTGTTCGGGGAAGTCCCCTGATCGTGCCCTCAGAGGAGAACGCCAGAAAGCTGGGCCTGCTGGGTGGTACTTTCGACCCGGTCCACCTGGGCCACCTTATTGCCGCGGAGGAGGTGCGGGTCCAGTTGGGCCTGGAGAAAGTCCTCTTCATCCCGGCAAGGCAGTCACCCCTCAAGCAAGACCGGTTATCCTCTCCTGTGACTGAGCGGCTGGCCATGGTGGAGATGGCCATCGCCTCCAACCCATACTTTGCCGTGTCCAGGGTCGAGATAGAGCGCGACAGCCCTTCCTACACCATTGAGACGGTCCGCTATCTACTGGAAAAGGAGGGACCGGGCGCCTCTCTATACTTCATGGTCGGCCTGGACCAGGCGGCTTCCCTACCCCGTTGGAAGGACCCGGGGCCTCTGATGGAGATATGCCACCTGGTCTTGATGAGCCGGCCGGGATGGACTCCTCTGGACTTCGATTTTCTGGAACGCTATATCCCGCAGGCCAGGGAGCGCATCTTATCAGTCCAGGTGCCCGCCATCGGCATCAGCTCCACCGAGATCAGGCGTCGGGTCAGCCAGGGCCTGTCCATCAAGTACCTGGCGCCGGAGAGGGTGGAGGAGTATATCTTGGGTCACGGTCTGTATACCACCGCCGCCAGTATCCCATAGGAACATTTCTAACCCCGATGGGCGCTACTGCCAAACCGCGACGCGCTTCATTTTCCGCCTTCCCCCCGGCGCTGCTTGGCCGTGAGCTTCTTCACTTCCGTCTCGAAGTCGCTTTCATAGCTCTGATCTTGGATGACCCGGAACCTGTCATACAGCTCTTCCGCCAAGCGCCTGGCCACTTCATGCGAAACCGCGCCGGAGTTGGTCAGTATCTCGTACTCATTGAATTGCAGGAAGGCGTCCAGTTTCCCGACCCAGTCCTGCATCCTCATCGGGATTTGTCGAGCTGCCTGGTTCTCGGCATAGTCCAGATACATGGACACAATCCGCTCGAGGTCCTTGATTTCTTTTTCTTTGAGGTAATTCTTGGCAGTGCTCACGTCCGACTTCATGATCTTGCCGTGCGGAGCGTTCTTCCAGGTGGTCAGCCCCATGTTTGGTTGCGAGGCGTTGGCGCGCCGGGCGATAATCTCTGCCGCGGTTTGACCGGTGATTGCCCAGTGGAGCTTGTTTTGGACACTCTTAAAAAAGCTCCGGGTGATATCCGCTTCGTTGTTGTAATCGATGCTGCACTGTTCGTAGATGTCGGTGATTTTCAGGTAAACGCCGTTCGCTGGCGCGAATTTCGCGGATGCGTTCGAGCAGCTCGTCGAAGTAGTCTTGGCCGAAGCGCTTGCCCTGCTTGAGCCGCTCGTCGTCCAGCACGAAGCCTTTGATAATGAACTCTCGCAGGGTTTGGGTAGCCCAAATACGGAACTGCGTGGCCTGGAGGCTGTTTACCCGATAGCCTACGGCGATGATAGCGTCAAGGTTGTAGAATTCGAGCTTTCTGGAAACTTCCCGGTCGCCCTCCTGCTGAACTGTCAAAATTTCTTTGACAGTTGCCTCCCGCCGCAATTCTGCCGACTCGTAAATTTTCTGTAAATGATAACTGATGACCTGTTTGGAAGTGCCGAACAGGTCTGCCATCCGGTTAATGGTCAGCCAGAAGGTTTCATCCTGGAAGAACACTTCGACTCTGGCCGCACCGCTTGGGGTGGTGTAAAGGATGATCTCGCCCTCGCGCGGCTTCTCTTGGTTAGGCTCATTTTTCTTGGGGTTCATAAAGGGCTCCTGTTAGACCTAACGCAACCCGGATGCGGCCGGACCGAAGGGCGACCAACGATTACTCATTCTATAGCGGAGATCAGAACTCCACCCTCTCGTCGCTAGCGTATCTGCGAAACGATACGATAGTTGAGCCTAACATCTTTGTATGTGTCTGTCAAACGGCAGTTGACTCGCTGAGCAGCTTTGGCGCACCAGCGCATCCTGTACTCAGATACGCAACCAAGGCTCGCCCGCAGGGCTGCCGTGCAGTTCAACGTCCCATCGCCGTAATCAATACTTCTCCAAATCCTCCTCGCCCAACCCAAAATAGTGCCCGATCTCGTGGATGACGGTGCGCCGCACCTCGTCCATCAGTTCCTCCTCGCTCTGGCACCACTCGAGGAGAGGGCGGCGGAAGATGGTGATGCGGTCGGGAAGGACCAGGGCGTAGTCGGTGGTGCGCTGGGTCAGGGGGATGCCAGAGTAGAGGCCGAAGAGGGTTTCATCAGGGCCCAGCCCGGCCTCGGCCAGGTGTTCGGCGGTGGGCGCTTCTTCGATGATGATGGCCACGTTGGCCAGCCGGTCCCGCACGGACGCCGGCAGCCGCCGCAGGGCACGGCCTACCAGGATAGCGAAGCGGCGGCGCCCTATTGCCCGATCACGAGTCAACTTGATTCACCGCAGTGTCCCATGCTCCGTGGGGCGCCACCGAGTATGAAAATAATTAGCCGTCGTGGTAAACTCGACCTCGGACGGCCGGCACGAAGGGCGAGTCTCTGTGGTGCTGCGAGCCCGT
>Ga0082335_1001376_pt2 | contig 39597 bp, 57 predicted proteins | sample Subgrocontami58m_FD_72375 | JGI IMG/M metagenome (GOLD analysis project Ga0082335, IMG submission 72375) | Subsurface groundwater microbial communities from S. Glens Falls, New York, USA - GMW37 contaminated, 5.8 m (SPADES assembly) (version 2) ...
CAAAATCTCTCGCTAAAAAACTGAATCGAGTTTCAAGAACTGTCAAGAACCCTTAACTTAACCAGAGTGGTTATCGAAAGTCCTAATAATAAAACAAGAATTGCCTGCTCAAAACTCGGGCTATTTCTAAGAATATACCATAAAACAATTACAACCGCTAAAATAACAATTATCCACATAATCCAAATAAGAAGTTTTGATATTCTCATGCTATCCTCCCTTGAAAAGCGTGGCTAAAAGCAAAAGAATTATCAAAATAATTATTATCCAAAAAGCAACATTCGTCCAATCAACTTTCATATTTGAAAATAGGCATACAAGTTTATAAACCTTTTTTAGCTGAAAATACTGCAATGACAGAGCAAACTCCTATGGTAAATGTAGACATACTGGTTATAAAAGATAACAAAATACTTTTAGGGTTATTGACAAAAAAATGGTCATATGAGGGTAAGCAAGTCTATGGTGTTCCTGGAAGAGACATAAGAATTAAAGAAAGAATAAGCGAAACAGTAGAAAGGAACATAAGAGAAGAATTTGGATGCAATGTTACTAAATATAAGATTATATGCGTAAATTCAAACTATGCCCTTGACAACCACTACATCGGAATCGGGATAATAGCAGAAATTGACGGCAATCCCAAAGTATTAATTCCAGAGGACTGGGAAAAATGGGAATGGTTCACAAAAGAAGAAGTACCCTCAAATTTATTTCCAGCAACAAAAAATCTAGTTGAATGCTATCTAAATAATAAATTCATAGTTTCAGAATAAAATGACAGAAAAAGAAACCATCATAGCACACGCCGCAGAAGCCCTGATCATAAAGAAAGGAAACATCGTAATAAAAAGAAGAATAAAGAAAGGCTACCGAATTCCCGAACTGGATGAAAAGCTAAGAAAGTTGAGAACACGAAGCGAAGCAAAACTTCTCGAAAAAGCAGGCAAGTTAGTCTCAGTCCCAAAACTAATAAGTGTAGATGAAAAAACCAAGGAAATCGAAATGGAATTTCTCAATGGCAAAAAGTTGTCCGAAAACCTGGACACTCTCCCCAATCGCTTCGAAATAATGGAAAAAGTCGGAGAAGTAACAGCAAAAATCCACGATGCAGACATAATTCACGGAGACTTGACCACGAGTAACATGATATTAGCAGAAAAGAATGAAAATAAAATTAACAATCCTGCAGCATCCATTGAACAGCCCCAAAAAAACGGCAAAGAATTAATTACCCACAACGTCAAATTATCTCGGAGTGAACGAGCAAGAGGAGTTCACGAAGAGACAATCATAAAAACCTCCGAGCGAGCCTCATCAGAGGAGAGCGAGGTTTATCTCATTGACTTCGGTCTCGGATTCATCAGCAAGCGCATAGAAGATAAAGCAGTAGACCTTCATCTAATCAAGCAGGCATTGGAAGCAAAACATTTCAAAGAGCACGAAAAATTATTCAGTTCATTCGAAAAAGGATATGCCAGCAAAGATAAAGTTCAGATTCTCGAACAGCTCAAAAAAGTCGAGGCAAGAGGAAGATACAAGCACTAACTCTTTAGCAAAAATTAATCTAAACTATCTCCATCGTTCAGCGGTCAAGCAATAGATTTATAAAATCTGGAATTCTTAAAATTGAATGAGAATCTTGATGAAAAAAGGTAAACAAAGAGAGTTAGTTTCCAAAGAAAAGTTACTCTTAAGTTGGAAAGAATTTTCGAAGAAATTAAACATAAAAGAAAGAAAATTACTGTCTTACTACCAAGAAGAGTCTCTTATTCCCGAAGACCTTTTTAACAGACTAAAATATAACTATGAGTTCAGCGAGTACGTCATAGAAATGAGAGAAGAAAACTGGGGGAAAACCAAAGGAGGAAGGATATCGACAGGAAACACCAAATCAATCCAAACCCCTCAAGAATCAATTGAACTTGCCGAATTTTATGGAATAATGCTTGGAGACGGCAATTTAACGAAAATAAAGGATTACAAAAAAGGAACATATTCTGCCCGAATCGTAGGGGATTCAAGAAAAGATAAAAAATACTTGCTAACATTTGTTAAACCTCTTATTGAAACCTTATTCGGCATCAAAGCCAGAACCGCCGTATCCAAAGTGTCGAATGCAATGATCGTTGAAGCAGTTGGTAAAAACATCGTTGACTTTTTAGAAAGCAAAGAATTCAAGCCAGGAGATAAAATAAGAAACAAACTAAGAATCCCTGAGTGGATAAAGCAAAACCCGCTATATCTTTCCGCATGCTTACGAGGACTCTATGACACCGATGGATGTATTTACAAACTAACCAATCAAAACTCAATTCAGATAAGTTTTTCTAACCGAAACAGAGGATTGCTGGAAGATTTGAGAGAAGGCCTAATTTCACTAGGCATCTTTCCTTCAAAGATAACTAAAGAAAAAGAGACCAATATAACCAAGAAAACTGAGTTAGCAAAGTTTTTAAAACTATTAGGGTTTCATAATTCCAAGCATCTTGACAAAGTTAAGATGTGGAAGATAGCCCCGTCGTCCAGCGGTCAAATTCAGTAATTAAATTATTGAAGACTAGGGATACAAGCCTTTGGAGCTTGGGACCCAGGTTCGAATCCTGGCGGGGCTACTTCTTTTTTAGGCAATAATAACCTTTAAAAACACCCTAAACACAGAATAATCATGGCAGAGAAAATATCAAAGGAAGAATTCGAAAAGAAAGTCATAGAACTGGCAAAATCCGGCATGACTTCCGAAAAAATCGGATTAGAGCTGAAGAAAGAAAAAATCAATGCAAAAAATTATGAAAAAATATCAAAAGTCCTGAAAAAGAATAATCTTTATATTTCTCCTGACTCAGAAAACCTGAAAAAAACCATAGCCATGCTTGAAAAGCATTCCAAGATTCATGCTCAGGACAAAACATGCAAAATTTCTTTGTCAAGGAAAAGTGCAAAATTAAGAAAGCTGGCTAAGAAGAGATAATTTAAAAAGAGGGGCAAAATGTTAAAAGCTATAGAGAGAATATCAAAAGAATTTCTGGAACTTTCAAAGTCTAAAAAAACAGAGATAATCTCCCATCACGACACTGACGGCATAACTTCTGCCTCAATAATTTCCCGCGCCCTCGAACGGCTTGACAGGAAATTTTCAGTCCGGATTGTGAAACAGCTTGATCCGGATATAATTGAAAAGCTTTCAAAAGACAGCCTGATACTTTTCCTCGACCTAGGTTCAAGCGGCATCCAGATACTGAAAAATTATGAAAAGGTGTTTATAATTGACCATCACGAAATAGCCGAAAAAGAGATTCCTGAAAATATCAGAATAATAAACACCCATTTGTTCAATGAGGAAAATATCTCCGCCGCAGGGCTTTCATATCTTTTTGCAAAGAATCTTTCTCCAGAAAATACAGACTTAGCAAATCTCGCAGTCATAGGAATGGTTGGGGACAACCATGGCAGAAATCTCGGAAAAGTATACAACGGCATACTGGCTGACGCAGAAGTCGTGATAAAAAAAGGGCTGCTATTCTACCCGTACACCCGCCCAATTCATAAAACACTCGAATTTTCCTCATCATTATTTATTCCGGGAGTTACCGGCAATCCCGTCGGAGTCTTAGAGATGCTTAGAGAATGCGGAATAGAGCGAGTTAACGGAGAATATCCAACTATGCTCGAGCTCAATGAAGAAGAAAACTCAAAACTTATTACCTCCGTTCTTCTGAGAAGGGCAAAAAAAGACAATTCAGACATTGTAGGAAATATTTATCTTGTCAAGCTCTCAAGCAGGCTCGAGGATGCAAGAGAAATATCAGCAATGTTAAATGCATGCTCGCGGCTCGGCTATCCTGAAATTTCCATTCTTTTATGCCTCGGAAACAAGTCAGCAAGGCAAAGAGCAGAAAACATATACGCCACCTACAAGCAGCATTTAGTTGCGGCCCTGAATTACGCTTCAAGCGCAAAAAAGATAGAAGGAAAAGGATATGTTATACTCAACGCAAAAGACCAGATTAAAGACACAATAATCGGAACAGTATCTTCAATAATAGCAAATTCTCCGGTTTATGAAGAAGGCACAATAATAATCGGGATGGCATATTCAGAAAAGAAAATAAAAATATCAGCCAGAATTGCTGGCAGGGAGGGCAGGAATGTCCACGAAGTCCTGGAAACAGCAACAAAAGAAATAGGAGGCGAATGCGGCGGGCATCCCCAGGCAGCAGGAGCGTTAATCTCCTTAGACCAAGAGCAGGTTTTCCTCGAGAATATTAAGCGTGTTCTTGATATTGAGATGGTGAAGATATAGCTGAAAAGTTGTCCTTAAATTCAATTTTAATTTAATCAATAAATAAATCTGCTGGAGTATAACATTAACTTTTGATACAATTTCTCTATTATTCTTGATATTTTTTATATTATCAGACTAGAAAGAGATGTTAAACAAACCCTGATATTCGTCGCTCACAACTGAAGCCCAAAAAGTGAATCCAAAAAGTTCTCACTTTGCTATCCTAAATTTTGTATCCTAAAGTGAAAACTTTTTCCAGCAGGAGATAGCAACAAAAATATAATCCCGCTTATTGCTCAACATTTTCCTCCTGCTCAAAGGCATCAGAGAAATCAGATATTTCCCTGACTGCCCAGAAAATGCCTCTATCCTTTTCTTGGTCTCGCTAATTTTCTAATTAAAATTAATGCTCACAATTAAACCACTGTTGAATATAAAATGTCAGTGAATCAAGATAATTTAAGCTGAACAAATGCTGATTTCTCAATAATATAAAGATTTAAAACCCCTTCAAATCTCATTCCAGCATGACGCAGGATGGAGATATGGTTTTATGCACAGTTGAAAGAATAGACAACACCACCGTATTCGTAAGGCTCGAGACAGGAGAGCAAGGAACAATAATCACTTCGGAAATCGCTCCGGGAAGAATCAGAAACATAAGGGATTACGTCTCCCCAGGCAGAAAAATCGTCTGCAAAGTTTTGAGAGCAGACACAAACAACATCTATCTTAGTCTAAGGCGAGTAACGCCCAAAGAAAAAAAGGAAGTTCTCGAAAAAGATGAAAAAGAAAAAAGCTCGCTCGGAATACTGCGCTCTGTTCTCGGAGAAAAATCCCGTGAAGTAGCAGAAAAAATAAAAAAAACAAATCCAAGCATTTCAGAATTTCTGAATAACTGCAAATCTTCCCCCAAAGAGATGGAATCATTCATGCCAAAAAGCGAAGCAGACAAAATCTGCAAAATCCTGCTTGATAAAAAAGAAAAGTTAGTTGAAGTAAAGCGCGAATTTAAGCTCTCAAGCAAAAAGCCAGACGGAATAAAGCTGACAAAAGAGATACTTTCATCCTCCAAGGAAAAATGCGACGCCAGTTACATCTCTGCAGGGCATTTCGTTATCAAGACAAAAGCAAAAGACTACAAGGAAGCAAATTCCTCAATAAATTCCGCGCTGGAACTCATCGGAAAAAAGGCAAAAGAGAACAAGATGGATTTTGAAGAAGGAAAGTAAGTTACCTGCTGAGGCATTCACATTTTTGTCTTCAGTTGTTATTTGTTTTATTTTCAAATCGGGGTTTAATACCCCGCAGCTTGCTGCGGGAGATTTGAAAAGACTGAAAATGCCGGTCGCTGAAAGCGAAAAATTTCGCGGTAAATACCCCAGCAGCTTGCTGTAGGGCAGCGAAACCGCGAAAATCTCTGATTTTCGGGGCACAGAAAAACCATAAAAGTTTTTCCAGGTTTTAGGCATTTTCTTTATTTTACTAATTTTTCATTCCCCCCATATAACGATTTTATTTTTCCATTGAACCTTGTTTCCCCATTAATATTAATTTTTATCACACTCAGCACACGTTTAATGGATTTCTTTAACAAAAATAGTACCCCCTCGTTTAATACCTTATTTCCCAAATGCTATGTGATTACAGATAATTTTAACGTATACATCCATGCAGCACAATAATCTTTAAAAATACCCAATCAAACAACCTATTATGAAGAACGAAAAAGAAGTGAAAATTGCAATGATTTCAGCTGCGTCGCTCGCAATGAAATATGCAAAGAAAAACCCAAACCATGATTCTGAGCAGGTTATAAAACACATTATAAAATCATATGACGCAAAGGGAGACAGGAAAATTGCAGGAATAGCTGCAGCCAATCACGTCTTAAAGCTCAGGGAGAAAAATCCAAGAATAACTGAAAAGCAGGCAATGCAGAACTTATCAGACAGCATGAATTCAATTTTAGACAATATAAACTGTCAGGAAAATGCTCCTGTCGATATACTTGAAAAATAATCATGAAGCTAAAGAAATGCCCAATATGCAAAAAATACACGATGAAAAGCGAATGCTGCAAAAAAGAAACTGTCCCTGCCCACTATAAATATCTGAAAATCATAAATTCAGAATAGCTCTCTTTGAGCAATCTCCCTCTTGACAATCTCCATATCCCTCTCCCAGTCCGCCTTAAGATTCTGATTGTAAATAATCGCGGCTGGATGAAACAACGGAATCAGTCGTATCTTCATTCCCTCAAATTCAATTATTCTCACCTTCCCGTGAATAGATGTTATTCCCGGCTGCTTATCCATCAAATCTACATTCCCCCCAGCCAAAAAAAATTTCGTAGCATAATTCCCAAGCGAGCATATTACTTTTGGCTGGAGTACCCCAATTTGCCTGACTAAATGCGGCGTGTGAGATTTTATCTCCTCAGGCAAAGGCGCTCTATTCTCAGGAGGGCGGTATTTCAGTATATTTGCGACATAAACATCATTCAACGACAAGCCAACCGACGCAAGAAGCTTGTCAAGATTCTTCCCCGCCGCGCCGACAAAAGGCAAACCCTGCTCGTCCTCATTTCTCCCTGCCGCCTCGCCAACAAACATAATTTTCGCTTCCGGACTCCCTTTTCCAAAGACTAGATTTTTTGCAGAATCTTTAAGAGGCAAATCAGCCGCCCTCGTTTGCTCCTCCAGCTCCTTTAACAACTCAGCATTACCCATTCAGAATGTTAAACAATAAGCTTTAAATACATAATTATTGAAAAGGATACAATGGCAGTCCAGCAATGCTTAGTTATAATAAAACCAGACGGGCTAGTAAAAAGCCTGACAGGAAATATTATCTCAGTTCTCTCAGAAACAAAGCTGAAAATAGTTGGCGCAAGAATTCTGAAAGTATCAAGAGAATTAGCCGAAAAGCACTATTCGGAGCTGAAGGAAAATCAGATAAAAAAGCACGGCCAAGAAAAAGGCACAGAAATTTTAGAAAATACAGTAAACTACATTATGGGAAAATTTCACACGGACAGAGTAATGGCTCTCGTTTATCACGGCGAGGACGCAATAAACAAAATCAGAGAACTCGCAGGAAAAACCAACCCCGAAGAAGCAGATCCAGTTTCAATCAGAGGCAAGTACGGAAGAATAAGTTCAAAAACCGGAGTTTTTGAAAACGTTCTCCACGCTTCAGACAGCGAGGCAAGCGCAGAAAAAGAAATCCATCTGTGGTTCACTCCCGACCAGCTCTCAGAAGTCATCTATCCAATCACAACCGAAAACGCCAAAGTTGAAAGAACGGTTTGGAAATAGCGATTTATTTTTCTTACAAGAGTCGAATTTAGAGTTATCTTTATCCTGATGGCACATGAATAAGCGAGGGCGATAATAAATAAAATAATTATAAAACTGAAGAAAATAAGGTGATTGCAGATGCAGATAATTTAAAAGTCCAATTAAAAACAATTAAATATCTCACTTTCCACAAATATGGATGGAAAAAAAGAGAATATTAGCAGTTTTCTTAGTTACAGCAGCAATAGTATTCCTCGCCCTCGCAATCATTCTCAATCTCCCCCACGTATCAAAAAGCCCCGAAACATGCAATACCCTAAAGTACAATTCAGAATCAGGCATCAATTTTGTATTTCTCAGCGATAAGAAAACAGCTGAGAAATACTCAGAATTCCTCATCAGCCTCAACCCGTTCAAAGAAAACGAAGATAATCTGAATTTCTACTATATAGATTCCAGTCCTGAATGCGAGATCTATCAGAACATCGCCCTCCTATGCTACTCAAAAGAAATCATAAAAACAGCAGCCCGCTGTCCAAATGACATAATCATCATTCCCCAGGCGCGCTCATCAGGCATACGAAGCTCATCATTCATGAATTTCTTAAGCATTAACACCAATCTTCCAATTACAGTTCTCGCCCACGAAACAGGCCACGCTCTCGCAAATCTCGCAGACGAGTACTCTCCCGCGCAACTTCCATCAAAAAGCACAAACTGTGTCTCTTCATGCGAGAAATTCGATAAAAAAGACGGCTGTTTCCAGGGCTGCTCGAAAGACAGCTACTACCGTTCAATAGACAAAGGAATAATGAAAACCCTTTCGTCAAAAACATTCGGAGTTTTTGACAGCAGCGTAATCTCACAGACAATAGCCAAAAGGTCAGCAAGCATAACCGGAAAAGCAATAAGCGAAGAAAGAAATTGTGAAGATGAAAATTATTACTTAATTATCGGCAATTATAGTTCAGGAAAAGTAGAAATTCTCGAAAAAAGTTTGGAGAAAGGATGCGTCGGAAGCAATGGAAACGGAAATTTTCAGTTTAAGTTGATAATGGATGACAATTCAGAATATTCAGAAAACTTTAATCCCGAACTGATATTCACAGACTCTCAGTCAGAAGGCGATGAAGGGATAACAGGCGAAGTATTCAACAATGAGGGCGAATTCGCCCTGAAACTGCCCGCAGTTGAGAATGCAAAAACTTTAGAGATATATGACTCAGAAGACAAAAGAATCTTGGAAATAAATCCAGATATAAATTCACGCCCGTGTAAAATAGAATGAAAAAAACAATAAACTCAAAAAAAGGAGTATCTGAAATAATTACATCAGTATTGCTTATTTTAGTGGTAATCTCCGCAGTTATAGTGCTCTCAGTCTACATAAACAAACAAGTCTCACTTTCGCCCCAGCTTTCCTGCGCAGAAGCAAAGTTAAATCCTCCCGTAACAATTGAAAAAGCCTGCTTCAATTCAAGTTCAAAAGACACAGAAATAACTCTAAACAGAGTCTTAAGTTCAGAAATAAAAAAAATTAATCTTATAATGCAAAACTCCTCAAATTCAAGCACCTATGCGATAGGAGAAAACTGCAATTCGGGTATAATGCTCGCTCAGGGAGAAACAAGAGAATATTTTATCTCAGGCAATTTTCAGTCAGTTTCAGTCAGTATTTCTAATTGCATGCTCGAGTCAGTTAAGATTGAGAATTGTTAAATTAATGTTAACTGAATGCATATTTTTTAATAGGCATCAAATGTTGTTTTAGAGAGGATTATAGTAAAAGCTAAAATAGAAAGCCGTTAAAGCAATAATTTTTAAGCCCATGTTCTCTTCAATTTCAGAGCGAATAGTTCAGCCTGGATAGAATAATTCCTTGCGGTGAGCAAGTTCGTGAGACAAGATAAAGTTATAACGAACGAGCTTGTGAATAGGAATTGACCGGGGTTCAAATCCTCGTTCGCTCATTTCGCAAACAGGTTGAGTCCGAGGTTCAAATCCTCGTGGGGGCGTAATAATTTGAACATTAGCGAAAATCATTTCCTCATGATAAGAGAGTAGGATTTGAACCAAGGCAGAGGTTCAAATCCTCGAGTTTGCCAGAAGCAAACGAAAGAGTCGGAAAATCAGGAGATTTTCTGGACCTCGTGGAAAAAGTTTTCACTTTGCGTTATTTCTGTAGAGATTAAGAAGTGAAAATGCGAGAGTATGGGCGTTGAACCCCAGGTTGATAAAAAAACTTGAGGGAATGTTATACCTACATACTAAATCATAATCTAATTTAAAAGGCAGGAATTTTTCATTGGGGCATGAGTGGTGTTTTTGGGATTGTTGCAAAAGATGGCAAGGGTGCGGGGAGAGAGGCGGAGAAGCAGACGGAGCTGGAGAAGTGGTTCTGAAACCACTTCTCAAAGGAGTTAAAGGTTTCGTGGTGGAGTTTCAATATTCTCACTATTTATTATATTGGCAATCAATAAAAGAGAACTTTTTTTAACGATATTATGGTAGACTTAACAAAAATAGCTCTTGAAGATCCTGGCGAGGATTATGGAAGAAATCAACAAAGAGCTTACGCTCTGGATTATCTAAAATTCTTTGCAGAAAAAAACCCTAAAATACCAAAAAAATTTTGGCCAATAATAGTTCGTGCAGCAGAACAGATGTACTGGACAACATTTACAGATGATTCGGGCTATATCCCTGGCAGAATGGATTTTACTCCTCTTGATAATCTCCCTAAAAATATAAGAAATGAAGTTGTGAATGTTCTCTATGGGGGAAATTGGATAACTCAAGGTCATTTAGATGATTATCTTTTAAAACCCGACTCCTACGCACACGCTCATCTAGGTACAAAAGAATTTTCTAAGTATCATGTTAGCAAACATGTAAAAATCCCTGACAAAGTTACAGTTCAAACCCCGGGATAAAAGTAATCATTGTTTGATATTTTCATATTTGTGCCCATGTTATAAGATTAATATAAAACATATGCTTAAAAAATTATCTTTTGTATATCGCGACGAAAAAGTTGGGGAATTAATCCTTAGGATATCAAGAATTTACTAATTCTTGAGTTCATTCAAGAACCAGAGGTTCTTGATGTTAACTAATCGTGGAAAAAGTTTTCACTTTACAATCCTGAAAGTTCGCATCCAAAAGTGAAAACTTTTTGAGGGCATGTTCCATTTTGTTTTATGCTGTTTATGACAAGATTTATAATGCAAGGTATATTAAACATAATATGAAAATAAAACCAGAAACAAAGTTAGGTAAATGGTCTGTATGGCTAAACACATTTTTCTTGATAGTAATAGTTATTCTGTAATTTTAGTTAAAGTGTTAGGAATACTTTCTTTTGATGACCATTGGTGGGATGTAACTGTTCCTGTTGTGTTCCTTGCATCTATAGTTGGTTTTGTTTTAGGAATAATAGCTGTAAGAAAAAAGGACCATTCAGTTCTTGTCTATTCCTCGGTTGTTGTAGGCTTGCTTGCTGTCCTTTTTATTCCTTTGCATAGCTTATTTATCAATGATTAGTTATAGCAAATAACTTCAATAATCGGATATACCTCGGTTATTTGCTATACCAAAGGACATTGATATTTCCTCGTTTATGCCTTTGGTACTTCAGAAACACTTCCTGTTTCTGATAGTGCTCAGAATCTCACGATTCTGACATCAGGGAAAAGAACAAAAAGCTGAGGAAATACTTTGTTCTTTTACTATAGATAGGAAATGACATAGGAAATGTATGAAAATTAATGTTATTTCCTATAAATAAAATCCCGGCTCAAGGACTCATTCCTCTAACGCGTGGCTCAAATCTGCCTTTTTTAGCCGCACAGAACTTCTCAAGCTCGCTTTTCTTGACTCTCTTTACCGGGGGACTATGACCCTCCCGATAAGAAATATTTCTTTCGCAAATAAAATATCCTTCAATCTTTCTCACAGAAGAATCCCAATCAAGAATAATGCAGACATCCCCGTTATCGTAGAAATAAGCGTACGAACTCCTGTCATTAACATCCCTATCACTCCCCATAACTATAATCCCGCTTCCTGTCTTAAAAAATCTGCCTTGTCTGTCTTTTCCCACGTAAAATCTTCGTCATTCCTTCCGAAATGCCCGTAAGCAGCAGTCTTTCTGTAAATCGGCCTTCTTAAATTCAGATGCTCAATAATCGCCCTCGGTCTCATGTCAAAATTTGCATATATCATCTGCATAATCTTCTCTTCAGGAATCTTATTAGTTCCAAAGCAGTCAACATTCACAGAAGTCGGCTGGGCAACCCCTATAGCATACGAAATTTGTATCTCACACTTTTCAGCTAATCCCGCAGCAACAATATTTTTAGCAACATATCTTGCCATATACGCCCCGCTCCTGTCAACCTTGCTCGGATCTTTCCCGGAATACGCGCCCCCTCCGTGCCTTCCAACTCCGCCATAACTGTCAACTATGATCTTTCTTCCGGTAACTCCAGTATCTCCCTCCGGTCCGCCGATAACAAACCTTCCTGTCGCATTAATATGAATCTTGGTTTTCTCGTCAATCCACTTTCCGCAGATAGGCCTCACCACTTTTTCAAAAATCTCTTTTTTTAAATCATCCTCGCATATCTCGCACGTATGCTGCTGCGCAATCACAACTGCCTCAATTCTCGCCGGTTTTCCCTGTTTGTATTCAACAGTTACTTGCGACTTTCCGTCAGGCCCGATATTCTTAATACTTCCATTCTTTCTAACCTCAGCCAGCTTCCTTGTTAATTTATGCGCAACAACAATAGGCATAGGCATCAGCTCGGGAGTTTCGTCACAAGCAAACCCGTACATCATTCCCTGATCGCCCGCCCCCTGGTCTTTATTCTCCCCTTCTGTAACTCCCATTGAGATATCAGCGCTCTGTCCGTGAATTGAAACCCAAACACCTGCATCTTCAGAGTCAATTCCAAATTCAGGCCGGGTATACCCTATCTCTCTCAGAACTCTCCTTGCAATCGCCTGAATATCCGCATATCCTCTTGTAGTCACCTCTCCTGCAACATGAACGCTTCCTGTAGTAGTCAGGCATTCGATAGCAACTCTTGAGAAAGGATCCTGCACAATCAGATTGTCAAGAATCGCATCAGAAATCTGGTCGCATATCTTATCAGGATGCCCCTCAGTCACCGATTCAGACGTGATAAAGTAATTTTCCATTTTTAAAATTTGTATTTTTAGTTTATAAAGATTTAGATAGTAGAAAATATAACTCAAAAGTTACTTCACGAATTTTTGATTTTCAGAGTTTATATTATCTATCGTCGTATCCAATATTCTCGTTAATGCCTCTCTGCTGTTAAACGCATTATGCGGGGTGAAAACAACATTATCCATCCTGAATATTTTGTGATTCCTTACTATCTCCCTCCATTTTTCTTCATTTCCTTCTTCACACAAAAGCTGTTTCTCCTCTTTAATCAACTCCTCGCCTTCAATCACATCAAGCCCCACTCCGCCCAAAATTCCTTTGTTCAATGCGGAAAACAAAGCATTAGTATCAACAACTTCCCCTCGGGAAGTATTGATGAGTATCGCCCCTTTCTTGAACAGATTTAATTTTTCTTTATTTATCAGATGATGCGTGAATTTGTTATGGGGAACATGCAGGCTGATTATGTCCGAATTTTTTATCAACTCATCCAATTCAGCATATTGGAACCCAGTTGATTTTGCCAGCCCCCTTTTTCTCTGAATATCATAAACAAGCGCGTTCATCTGAAACCCCTTAGCAATTCTCGCAACATGCCTCCCTATATTCCCCCCGCCGATAATTCCGATTGTTTTCCCTTTTAAGTCAAATCCAGTCAGATTTTCAATTGAAAAATCATCCCGAAGAGTTCTGATATAAGATTTATGTATATTTCTTGACAGAGCCAAAATCAAGCCGAATGTATGCTCGGCAACAGTATTCTCTCCGTAAAACGGAACGTGCGTCACATTTATCCCTCTCTTCCTGCACTCCTCAACATCAATATGGTCAAATCCCGTAGACCTTGTCGCAATCAGTTTGAGTTTAGAAAGCTTATCAAGAACATCACGTGAAATTTTTGAATAAATAAAAACAGAAATAGCCTCGCAATCTTTTATTTTCTCAATATTTTTCCGGTCAAGAGCCTCGGTGAAAAAAGTCAGACGATGTTTTTTCAGCCTTTCAGAAAGATACTCCTCCTCCCATTTGCTCACCTCAAAAAAAGCAACCCTCATGCCATTATCGGGCATTCAACATATTTAAGGTTTTTGATTAATCAAAAAAACAAGTGTTTGCAGATAATTTAATCAACCCAATGACTCATGGAATCAAGTTCAGATTTCGCCCTCTGCCTTCTCTGCTCATCAAGCGCAGGTTTCATTTCCTCAGAAAATCGTCTTCTGAACTCTTGGTATTCCTCGTCAGTTTTAAATAATGGTTCAAATTTTACTCCCGGAACTAACTCATATTCTCTCATACTGCCTTCTCCATCACTTTCAAGACCCTGTCAAAATACTCTCGTTCCCTCTGGCTCATCTTTGTCTGCGCCCCTGCTCGAGTATAAACCGAAGCGAAACATTTAGAAACATTCAATTCGCCCGTTTTCCCGTCTGTAAATTCTTCCAATCCGAGCATTTTTATTCCTCCTCCTTAGCAGCAACCTCTCCATCCTTCAATCCTTTCTCAGTTAAAAAGAAAATAGTTTCATTCTCGGGTAGGTTCGGCGCATCAATCATCTTCGCAACTCTTGAATTTTTTTTCCCCCTTCTTAAATAAATTCTGTAAGTTGAGGCATGCCCCAAAATATTCCCTCCAACAGGAGTAGTCGGGTCTCCAAACATCAGTCCCGGATTCGCCATTACCTGATTAGTAACATATACTGCAAGATTGCACTGCTCAGCCAGCTTCATCAAATTGTGAAGATACTTATTCAGCTTCTGCTGCCTGTCAGCTAACTGTCCTCGTCCGGCATACTCTGCTCTGAAATGAGCAGTCAGTGAATCAATTATGACTAATCTAATCGGCTCTCCATTCTTAACCATCTCTGTAATCTTGTCAAGCAATAAAATTTGATGATCGGAATTAAACGCCCGAGCCACGAATATATTTTTTAAAACCTTTTCAGGAACTGCCCCTATTCCTTCCGCAATTTGCTTGATTCTCTCAGGTCTAAAAGTACCTTCCGTATCAATAAAAACCGCTTTCGCGTTCGCTCCCCCCTTATCAATAGGAAGCTGAACATTAACGGCAAGTGAGAAGCCAAGTTGACTTTTTCCGCTTCCAAATGCACCGTACGCCTCAGTTATCGCCTTAGTTTCAACTCCCCTTCCACCCAGAAGATTGTCTAAATTCTTCGAGCCGGTCGTAATCCCAAAAACTTCCTTTCTTTTCTCGGCAAATTCCTCTCCAGTCTGAAAACCCAGGTCCATCATCTTTCGGGCAGCCTGAATTGCCTTCCTCGCAACCGCCTCGCCCACCCCGGCAAGCTCGGAAAGATCTGAAGGAGAAAGCACAGCCAGTCCCATCAAATCATAAATCCCTGCAGCCTCCAACTTGCTAGCAACAGCCGGTCCTATCCCGGGCAAATCAGTAATTTTCACTTCCACCTTTTTCTCTTCCTTCTTTTCTTCCTTATCTTCTTTTTCTTTTTTTTCTGCCATTTTATCGCACTGCCCTTATTTGTTCTAAATGAGCATGAAGATAATCCAAAACCGAGTCAAGTCCTCTTATTCTTACTGGCGGGAGATTACATGAATTTTGTGGTTTAACAACTAAACAAGGAAATACAGGAGAATTCCTCGCTCCTCCATCAATCAAATCATAATCTTCTCCAGCCACCAACCCAATTTCCCCAAGACTCTTCAATAAATCGTCACAATCCTTCCGCCATTTGGAAGAATAGCCTGTTATTCTAATCTCCGCCCCTGTTGCCATATCCCTCCAACCTTATTCAAGTATATAAGCTTTATTTCAGTCAAGAATATAGAACAAAAAGTATATTATCCTGTTGTTCATCCTTTATTTATCGTAATACCCTGTGCTCTTGGCACAGGGACGCTCAGTCCGTTGGGTCTGGGGTCTTGCCCCAGGGTTAATACCCGTTTATTGGTGGCAAATAAATCCGAGATATCAAAAACAAGCTCAAGTTTAATGAAAGACCTGAATAGAATAAGAAAAGCCTGCGATGCCCAAGCCAGAATGAACATCCTGAGAAAACATCAAGTCAAATTATTAAACAAATTTCTAGAAAGATTATTGGAAGAAAAAAGAATAACCAAGCAAGAATTAAAAGAATTCATGCCAAGAAAAAAACAAGCTGAGAAGATAGTGTTCAAGCCTAAAAATTAATAATAAACAGAACAAATAGAAGCAAATCAATTACAATCAGAGAAACAAACAAACTTGTCTCAACTCTCCCTCCAGTCCTGAAATGCCACGAGCTCGTTTTCCTCCACGGCCAGAAAGGCATGATTCCCTCTTTCGTAAAGGCGTCAAGAAATAAGTGAAATCCGTATCCAAGAAAGAATGCAAGCGAAACGCCCGGAATAAAGTAAGCCAAAACAAATGAAACAGCAATGCAGAATGTGAATGAATGCAAAATCCCCCTATGCCTGACAAAAAACTGCAGCGGCTTTACATAAATATTCCTCCCCAACGTTGAAAATCCTGTATCAATATCGGGTAAAAACGTTGCGATTATAATCACAAACATAAACAAAAATTTATTTGATACATGCCCGAGAAAAAGCAGTATAACTAACACTGTCATCGCCAAGTGAGTCTTAAGCATCATTTTAGTTTATTTTGTCTGATATTTATTGAATAAGTTTACTATAAATATAAATAACGAAGCGCACAATCCAAATATTGAAAGAGACATGTCCGAAACACTAAAACAAGAAGTATTAAGTGTTCTAACAAAGATGTAAATAAAAATAACATAATTCACAAGATAACCCAAAAAATCCAATGCTTCACTTCTCATTTTTACATTAAATTAAAGAATTTATTATCCCATATGCCAGCATTGCAATCGCAATTACACCTGCAGCAATAGCCAGATAATTCAAAATCTTCAAAACCTTCTCGCTCATTTCTTAATCACCTCACTAAAGTATAGAATAAAAAGATTATAAACTTAACTGAGATGCCAAAAATAGTTAATCACACCCCCAAAAAATAACCTCGTCCCATTAAACTTTGTGCAGTCAATTAACATTAAGATTATTTTCGAGCCGAGCCACAGCGAGGCAAGGGCAAGATTAACAAGAAGACTTTAGTTTTCTATCTCTTTTTCAGTAAATCCTTAACCAAATTTCCTTCCCTATCAACTACCCTTAATAAATTCATTGGACGGATAACATAAATCTCAGTTACAGGGCATTCTTCAGGAGAAATAAATCCCAGTCTGATTCGTTCCCCTTCTCTTAATTCATAACCCATCACATTACCCATTTTTCTCTAAGATCTCAATCATCTTGTCTAAATCAATTTCCTCAATGCCGCTGACAAAGAGCTCATTATTATTGAAAAACTTATTCTGCCTCATTGTTCCTGAGAACATCAATTCCCTTCCAAGCAGTGTCTCTTTCGCTGTATCAAACGCCTCGCCCAAATTGAATCCCAACTGCTCAATCGCTTCTGAAAAAAGCACTGCCCTCGAATTTTCAGTCCCATCATCAAGAACAATATTCAACAACGCTCGTTTTTGCGGAACAACCCTTCCGTGCTTTTCGCACACCGCCATCTCGCCATCAGAAACCGCCTTCCCGTTGCATTCCGGGCACGTGTCAAAAAATCGAGGAGGAAACGCCTGCACAACAAACGCTCTAAGCTTTACAGCCTCGCCAGTTCTCACCTCAGCCAATCTCTTGTCAGAAAAGAGTCTCTCACTCTTGACATTCTCCATAACCTCCTGAGAGATTTTCAAATCAGAAAATCCGGTAAGATGCACCTCATCATTCCTCATATTGGCATTTGCAATCTCAATAACATCCCCCTCCTTTATCTCATTTTGCTCAATTATCTTGATATGATTAATATCCCACAGCACAACCCTTATGTTTCCTGTTTCATCAGCTACAAGCATATTTGCAACCTTTCCCTCCCGATTCTCTTTCTTAAACTCGCGTACAGGAAATAGTTTTATAATCTTTCCGGAAAAATTAGCCCGCTTACCTGACATCAGCTCGTTAATCTTCACCTTTTGCTTCTCAAAATTAATTCCAAGCTCAGCTGCAACAATCTGAGCAGCCCCCTCCTTAGAAACAAGCCCGGATAACTTGGCTCGTTTTGCCTCAACCCTCCTCTCAATGTCTGAAACAGATAGTTCAGAAGCTCTGGAAATCCGTTCTAAAAGTTGCTCATACGCCACCTGCACCATTCTTTTTTATGTTCATCTCTCCTTTAATCCTTCAAACGACAAAGCACTTATAAAGATTATGTTAGTTGATAACAACCTTTAAAAACACTCCCTCTTTTATTTCGGCATGGCAATCGCAGCAATAAAACTCAAGATAATGCCCGAAAGCATTGAAATAGACCTTAATGAGCTAAAAGGAAGAATAAACGAAAAACTGTCCGCTCTTGGCGCGAAAAATGTCTCATTCTCAGAAGAAAATATTGCCTTTGGATTAAAAGCGCTGATAGCGATGATGGCTTGGCCGGAAGAAAAAGATACTTCAATTCTCGAATCAGATTTAACTGACATGGAAGGAGTTTCCTCATCCCAAATAATTGATTACAGACGAGCGTTTGGATGAGTAGTTTAGCGAGACTAAACTAAAAAGTATATTAACGAACTAAACTACGAATTGAGCCTAACTGCATAGTATCAAGGAACACAAACGTGAGCCGAGCGTTTGGATAAATAAATCCAATAAATCTAAAATGTTTTTGTCAAAGATTTATCATAATTTTGCGGGGAATAGAGGTTTACAGGATGAAATTGAAGTTTACAGGAGATGGGGGGCACGGGCAAAAGAAGACCCGTCTTCAACCCTCCGTATTTCTAACGATCTCAAAAAAGATTTGCTGTCTTCCAGATTAAGGAACGACATCTCCCAGGAAAACGACGACAGCTGAATAAGTAAACTTATAAAACCCATAATCCTCATTCTGCAATGGTGCTGTCAGAAGAAGAAGCAAAAAGCATAAAAGAACAATTAATGAAGCAGCTCGAAAGCCTTCCTCCTGAACAGAGAAATAGCGTAAAGTCTCGCGTGGAAGAAATGAACGCGGAAGAGCTCGAAGAATTTCTTAAGCAAAACAATATGATTAAGGAAGGCGGGAAATCTCAGGGAGAGGAGTGCGTTTTCTGTTCGATAGTTTCAGGAAAAGTTCCGGGATACAAAATTGATGAAAATAAGTCGGGCATCGCCCTGCTTGAAATCAACCCGTTAAGCTTAGGGCACTCAATAGTCCTGTCAAGAAAGCATAACAAACTTCCAAGCTCGGCATTCTCGCTCGCATCTAAAATTGCAAAAAGAATAAAAAGCAAGCTGAAACCCGAAGATGTCAAGATAGAAAACACAGCAATAATGGGGCACCAGATAATCCAAGTCATTCCTATTTACAAAGACAAAAAGCTCGAGAAAAAACAAGCATCGGAAAAAGAGCTTATTCTTCTTCAGGACAAGCTAAAGGCAAAACCAAGAGTAAAGCGGAAAAAATCAGGCATAGTCGAGCAAAAGCCCTTGGAAAAAGCTCCGAGACGGATTCCTTAGTGCTTCAAAATAGTTCTTGGCATAAACATCCCCAATCTCTGCCTAATATCCCCCCAAATAATCTCAATGTTATCTTGACAAGGATAATTTATTATTGTAAATGTTTAGCGTTTAGCAGATTTCCCTCAACTTTAACAAAACATTAAGTTCAAAATCCATATCCAAACTTCTCAACCAAAATCAGCGCAATAAATGCAATCAAAAAAGCAGGAACAAACGGAATCCCCTGCTTAATCTTCACTTTTCCGCGATACTTTCTCAATATCTTTAGTTCAGCAGAACTCAATCCCTCCCAATCCGGCTTAATAATATTCTTTCCAATTTTAACTTGCTCATAAAGCCAATCACCTTCAGTCAGCGAACTGACTGAAACCGATTTAATCATGCAAGAATTTTCAATCGCTTTTCCATAAACAAACAGCACGGGAAAAAGAATAACAATAGTAGGAAGAATAATCAAAAATAAATCTCCAATGCTCATAAGAAGGAATAACAAAAGTATAGAAATCGCAATAGCAAGATACTCGTAATTTTTATACTTTTTTAATTGCTTTCTGAACTCATGCATAAATGCCTTTTTATTCCTGAATGCAAGCATCAGGCTGAATCCCAGCCCATAAATGCTTCCTGCAAATAATAACAACACAGTAAATACTCCAAACAAAAGAAGATTATCAATCAAACTTGAAGAAACGGGAAGAATAACCCCCATAGCTATCATTAATTTTGCATCCCCTCCCGCAAATATCCTCGAATAGTAAAACAAATATCCCAGTCCTACAAAAATTCCCAATCCCAAAACTCCAAAAACAAAGAACCACAAATCATTATTCAGGACAGAGTAAAAAGCGCGGTAAGCAAGCCCGAATACAATCAATGAAAAGTTCAGCCAATTCCATACCTCTCTTTTTTTCAAATCCTGCACCGAAGCAGTTATTATCCAAATTAATCCCAGCACTATCAAAAATATATCCATGTTATTTTTCAGTAATATCCATTTTAGTTGAAAAATAATCAATCTGGAAATGCCCCATTTCCAGAATTTCAAAAATACTCAACCTATAAAAGCGAAGCTTTTCGTGTATTTTTGAATTCATCGTTATTGTTCCCATTTTAGTTAATATTTTTCCTCTTTTTTATTATTTTTGTTTTATTAATTTACTTAAAGGGTTCTTCCCAACTTCTTTTTAAGAAGTTGCACGTTAAAGTAATCCATATCCCGCATTTATTGTGCCCTCAACCATTAAGGTTTGTAATGTTCACATTAAGTTGCAAATTAATTTTAGCTTAATTCCTCTATTAATTTATTTACATCAATTCTTTTTGCAAAATGATTGTCTGCACTTAAAATCCCGCAGCCTAAAGCCAAAGAAACTGCCTCAACAGGCTTGTCTGCTTTATGCTTTACCTTGGTTTTTTCAATAAAGTCTAAATAAACCTGCTTTTCTACCCAATTGACAGGAAGCCTGCTGATGAAAAAAGAAGACTCATCCTCAGAAAAATTCAACTCTCTTTGTAGTACTCGCAGCAGCTCTTCCTTTACAGAATCTGGAGCAAAAAGAGATATCTTGCCTTCATTGGCAAAATTAATAATTTTTCCGGCTTTTCCTTCAGGATTATATGCAGCCATAAAAAGAACATTAGTATCAACAACTGCCCTTTTCAAGCCATTCATCTGCAATCTCCTCTCTTATTATTCTGGATTTTGCCAGTAATTGCCCAAAACTTTTCCCGCTTTCCTTTAACTTTTTTTTGAATAACACACTCGCCTCGAGAAACCTTTTTTTCCGATATTCAAAATACAGCTTTTTTATCAACCCGGCAGTATTCTTGTCCCCAAGCTCAAGTTTTAAATTAACAAGTTCTCTATGCAAATCTTCAGGAATGCTTATTGTTTTCATGTAAATTTATAGATTTATAGATTTATAAATCTTCCTATCTCTCAACTTTTTATCTCTCCCGCCCTGAACTTCCCGCCTCGCCTGTACGGAAACATCTTCCTCCGTTTCTTCTTGTCCTTTCCCTTGTTCCTTTTTTCGCTGCATCCGTAGTCCATTTTAAAAATGTGTAGCTTATCTACGTATAAATACTTTTTTGTACGAATATTCTGCCTTGTATTTATCATTTTTGTTTATATTTGCACTATCATTTATCTTTATTGTCAGTTCAATCCCCCACTTGCCGTCAATTTGATTCACATTTTCCTCTTTTAGCTGGCTTTCTGTCTGCCCAAGCTCGGAAACAGCATAATTTCCCCCGAATTTATATTTTGAAAGCTCTTTCCTGAAATTTTCAATAAACTCGCCCTTGCTCGCAGAGATCCCAATCTTATCAGCAATTCTCTGAATATAAAAGTTGATAATAACTTCCTTCACATAAAGATTTTCGGCATAACTGCTTACAACTAACGGCTCATCAAGCGCCCTTTTGCTCGTGTTGAACATGTAAAGCGCATAAGTGCATAAAATTAGAGTAAATAGCGTGAGCAGCACAATCGCAATTGACATTCCGCCTTTTTTGTTCATTTTATCGCTTTTTCTCATTCTGCAAACAGCCGTATCTCAATCGGCTCGTGATTTTTATTAAAAAATATAATTGAAGCAGCCTGGTTCAAAGCAAATTGTCTTTCTTTCTTTTCATCAAGAGTTTTTATAAATCCTGGGCTGTTAGCTTCAATTGAATTATCAGCATGCTTTTTTGAGTCAACATCCCTTCCTGTCCACGAAGCATCCTTATTTGCAAGAATAGAATTTAAGTCAGGATTTTTCTCTATATGAAAATAAAACCTGCTGTTTAAAGTTATCAAAACAGAATGCGCTTCTTTTGATATTAATGTTCTAATCTGATTATTATCGTACTTTCCATTAATCTTTTCTCCAGCCCCCATGTCAGCCCATTTCAAAATAAGTTCGTCCAGTCTGACGCTCCCCCCATCAAGCTGAACATTCGTATCAAGCAAAGCAACAAGCATCTCAGCCGAGATTAAACTCACGCTCGGCTGAGTTTTCTGAATCGCATGGGCGGGAGCGAAAATCTTCTGCGCGATTCCCCCGCCAATCATTCCAAAAGCAAAAAGCTCAAAAATAAACAGTATAAAGAGGATTATAAAAATCGCCACAGTCCATGTCAATGTCGAGCTTATTGATGCTTTTTTATTTAGTTTATTATTCTGCATTTCTTTCCCTCCCAGTTAAAATCTCGATAAAGTATTTTTTGCTGTTCAGTAAAGTATAAACTTTTTTCTTAGCGCATATTGGCATGCTCTTTCCAGGAAGAAAGCATAAAATTTCAAATTCATTATTTCCCTTTGAAACACTTTTCACATATTTTTTCTCATCAATGCTGTAAAAAGAAACATTAAAATAAAATTCCCCCTTCTCAGAAAATGCCTTCTCGCTTATTCCGCACCTTTCAAAAATATTGAAGTCGCTGAGGATATCAGAATTCAGATTTCCAGAATCAATCAGGCAGTCAGCAAGTTTATTTATGAATATCTCATTTTCCTGCTCCCTCGCATCAATTGAAGCAGAATAAAAAGAAACTACTGCAACCGCAACAGCAGCCGCTATTAAAAGCCATACAAAAAACATCCAGGGAGAAAGCCACCTCTCCTCCCCCCGCTTATCCGACAAATATGTAAAGTTTCTCATCAAACCTGTTCTCCACAATTTTTATTTTAGCGCTATTGACATACCGAGAGGTATAGCCTCCTGAGTTAATGTCAAGGTTCACTATTACAGCATTATTTTCCTCATTAACTGAGATTAATTTTTCAAATTTCTCATTTTTTCTCGCAACATCAAACATCTTTGAAATATCCAGTTCAAACGCAGTTCCTGGCTTTGCGCTGTCAATCATCAGCGCAATCTGCTTCGAATACGCCTGCTCATAAAGCGCAGACTTGCTTGATGAGATATAGACAAACCCCATCATAATCGAGAAAAACAGAATGTTAAGAAGAAGAAAAATTACAACAGAATTCATTAAATCAACACTTCCTCTTTTTTTCATTTTATACGCCGTGTTCTGTTTCTCTTTATGTCAGAAATACTTCTTATTTCTGAACACTCTCAGGAATTTACATTCCTGAAGCAAGAGAAAAGGGGTTATAAATTTAACTTTATTGTCAGATTAAGTTTGCAGCATTAAATGCCACGCCTAAAACCCAATCCCCATTAAACGCGGATAAGATTAAGCAGATAATATTGTTACATCGGCGAGATTGGCGAACCCTGAGCCAATCGAGCTGTAAATCCGAGCCGGGTTTACGAAAAAAGTTTCCATTTTAGAATACAAAATTTAGCATAGCAAAGTGAAAACTTTTTGAGGCGAGGCTAATTTTAAGATATAAATTTAATCATCTGCCCGCATTAACATCGAGCCAGTAAATAACAACCTGCCTTTTAATTATCTGAATAACCCCTCAATAAAGGGGGGATAATGCTAACTTATTTGTTTCCATCAATTTCTCTCAATAGCCCCATAAACCCGCCAGTCATGCCCATCCAAAATCAGTACATCCAAGAGTTTTTAGGCTCTGAAGATTATACGGGATAATGAAAGGAGGAGCATAATCCAATTTTCCGTCAGCACCCGGATAGCTATAATAAAGAACTGCCCCTCCCGCAATTCCTGAAGCATATAGAATCCCCATTCCAATAGGAGCTCCTATTCCAGTAAGAATTGCAAGAGTTCCAATCGCAACCCCTCCTGCAGCAAGCCACGTTCCAATTGTTCCTTCCTTGCCAATTGAAACAATAATAATATATCCCCCATCATTTTTTATTTTTATCTTCCAATCTTCCAGCTTTAGACTTGCATCCTCTTTCTGAGCCCCCTTAAAAATATCCAAAGCATACTCGGGACTTGACATCCCAGGATAAACAGCTTCTAAGAATCTCCTGCCGTCATTATCCACAGTAGCGTACATTTTCTTATATAATTCATAATAGCTGATGTCGTTCAGTTTCTCCTTCGCTTCCTTGTCAAATGCAATCCTTGCACAAGGCGGACAATACTTGCTGTCCCCCCAGTTCGAAGGAAGAAAATCAAGATTTCCACCACCCACCATCGAGTTGCACAAATATAATTCCTCAGCAAACGCATTTTTTACATCCTCTTTATTTGCAATCTTTATTTTCTCAACAATATCGCTGTCAGTTGAAGGTCCAAATTCCTCACAATCATTCCCGGACATGCTCAAGCATACCTTTCGTGTTTTGCATTTATCAATAGGAATCGCTTTGCTTAATGCATCACTATACCTGAAATTAGCAGTGCTTCTCAAAACAATCTGCTCATGGCACGCTTCCCGGCTTATGTCGCTTTTCCAAGGATAAGCAAAAATAAAAATAAGAATGACTGCAAAACTCACAGCTAATATTACTAATCCGATTATCTGCGCCGAAGTCATCTCCCCTTTCTTCATTTTCTTATTTCTCATTTTAACAGATACATCACCATTGCAGTCCCCCCTATTGAGGCTATAATAAAAAACACCATCCAGATTATAAATCTCATCAAATTGCTTAATTCTGCTTTTGTAGTTGCCATATTACGCATTCCTATTTATTTTTATTATACCATTCTCCTTCTTAATCTTTAGTTCAACAAGATTTTCAAGCTTTATAGTATTCGCTTGCTTAATATTATAAACACCAGGATTTCCCCCAAGCACAGGGTTAGGAACAACTCCCGATTCATCTAAATTTTCATTAACAATAACACTAAATGCAAAACCCTTGCACGTAACTCTTTCTAATTCCAGGCATTTAAAATCACCGCAGACACATAAACATCCTGTATATTTTCCAACGCACTGATTCGCGGGATGCCCCTCATTCAGAACATTAAAACTTTTAAGAAACCACCCCTCAGGCGGGAAAATCATCACTCTCATCCCAGTTAAATCAGAACTTCTAAACGCATTTATCTTTGAGTTTAATTCATTTATCGCCGTCTTAGCCTTCACAAGAGCATCATCAGCAGTAAAAGAAGCATAAATCTGATACCCTAAAAAAATCAGAAGTCCAACGCACACGACTGCGACTAAAACCTTCAACACAGTTTCCAAAAGCATCGTTTCTTCAGCTTTTTTATTCATTTTTTTCATTTTATCTTGAGCTTACCTCCTAAGCGAAAGAGGCTGAAAAATTTATTTTTCTTCATCTTGACGAGCATATTTTAGTTAAGTCATCCTTAATCTTTTGTTTATATTCCATATTTTTCCACTCAGTATCATCATTAAGATATTTGTCGCTCAAAAAAGCCCATGCCTTTGAATCAACCTGCTCCTTATCAAGAACATAAAGCGCCCGGGTCATAGAACCCGCGGCAGGATTAGCAATGCCGTAAAAATATCGCCCAAAAGGAATAGAGAACCACAAAATTCTTTTCCCATCCTTAGCAATCATCATGTCAATTCTTCCATCTTCTCCCCCGTATTCAAAGTAATCAAGAGCCCCAAGCAAAACTGATAGTTTATCTAGATACTCATTAGTACGGGGGCTGACTTCACTTTCTTTCCCGTTTATTATTTTCGTCAGCTTATTTCCATCCCAATCGTAGCGCTCATTATTATCAAAATATGCCCAGAGTCCATCTCTCTCATTGAAATAAACTCTAATCGACTTTCCGTTGTAAGTTGATTTCAAATTGCTCGCAGTGCTGTCAAGAGCGACCTGTAACCCTCTTTTCCATATCATATCGTCACTCGCAACCTCATTTTCAATCGATTCCCATTCTCCTGCGGAATTCTTGTAAATCAGCTGTTTCTTTTCAAGTCCATAAAATCCATTATTAATTTTCTTGCTCTCATCGGCATATCCAATAACAACGCACCTCCCCGAACCATCATCAAGCAGAACATTAACATTTCCATCATAATGCCTCATATAATCTGTAACAATCAAATCAGTATTTACCTGCGTCTGATTAAACCCTGCCAGATTTTTCAGAAAATCAAGCCCTCCTAATTTCCACAATGCGCCAATAACAATCACTACAACCAGAACAACCAAAACGCCAATTATCATCTTTTGAGTTGTAAGTCCCTCTGCCCCTTTTTTATTTTTAATCATTGTTCCCCACTCGAATTATCTCCTGAATCTGAATAAATTTTTTATAAAATCCAGAGCGCCCAGTCCCTTTTCCTTCAGAATGATTATCCCAATAATCACGATTACAAGCACAGCAAACGCAATCAGCCACCATCCCAGCATCTCTAATTCCATTCCTTTCTTCCCAGTTTCTTTCTTTCTCATCCTAAAAAAGTCCTCCCTAATAATATTAAAACAGAAAGCGCAGAAGTTAGTATAAGATACTTTGTTTTCCTTAGCGCGAATGGAATCAAATTAATAATAATTATCAGCGCCCCGGTTAAGACATCACTATTCATTTTAACTCAGAACCCCCTTTTTCAGCAGTAATTTAACAATCTCAAGCACCATTCCAATTGAAGCAAGAAAAGTTCCTAAGTTTACATAGCTCAACATCACAGCCGCTCCTCCCCCAAGAATAATTGCTCCCGCAATAATGTCAAATACGCTGACTTGCCCCTTTTTGTTAATTCCTCTTTTTTTCATGCCAGCATAAAATAAAGAATATTATTAAACCTTTTCTTTTATAAGTTGACAACATTTCCTCCATTAACCCTGTGCCATAAATGTTAACATTAAGTTAGCCGAGCATCAGCGAAGCAAGAGTTACGTTCGAGATAAAAAAATAAAGAAAAAGTAAAAAATAAAGATTAGGTATACTTGCAGCAAAGATTATCCGTATTTCCAGTCTTGTCTGCAACGTTAGTCACCTGTGAGGTTATATCTGTTCCAATCCTGCCTATATCAACAGGACAAATATTATTTGCCTTGACTTTCCATACTCCACCCAATTCCACGCAAGTTTTCAAAGGGATGCAGCAAACATTTCCTTTTGCAATAGGCTTCCCTGTACTATCAAGAGTCAAACTCTCCTCTTCTTTATTAGTTGCGCCACACGCTCCTTTCAAAGCAGTTGTTCCACCGACGCATTTAACAGAATCACAGGATATCGCGCTGCACAATATTGCACCGCACGCTCCCAATCCTATTTCATTTGCGCCGCCCGCACAAGTTAACCTTTTCTCATTATCCTTAGAGAACTTAACATCATTCACCTTGCAGCAATAATCAAAACTTGCCTGAGTAGTGCACGCATAAGTGCATGATTGCTTAATAGAATCAACATTAGTCTCTCCTCCAAAATATCCTGTCATCTTGCTCCATAAATTGCTCCATCCCATTCCAAACCCAAGAGCAACGACAACAAGAACAATAATAGCGAGAACTATTATGACAAGAGTTCCGATAGCTAATTCTGCCGAGCGTTTTGACTTTGCCATATGCCTCATTCGCATTCCGAAGTCAGAACGCGAGTACTCTTTCTTATTCAATTTTCTCATCTTTCACCTCCTTTCAATCCAATATATAATCAATACTATCTAAGAAGCGTATTATTTAAATGTTTTCCAAGACGTTAAATTAACTCATAGTCTAACATCCGCCCTCGTTTCCCCTCCAATGCAGAACAACTACAAAAAATTAAATTAATGTGACAGTGAATTGGGTTGTAGAGATTAATTAAAAGTTTTATGGAGATAATTTCATATTCCAATCAATTTTTCACTCATCATCCAGCCATCCCTCCCAGAGCAACCCCCACCAAAAGGGCAAGAGCAAATATCGCAATAAATGAAGTAATCAGATAAAGCAGAATAGCGGACATTAAATTCCTGCCAGTTTCATTTGTCTTCTTCAGTTTATCCTCCCCGGCATCAACAGTAATCAGCGTGCCCGTAAGTATGAATACAATTTCAATAATATAAAATCCGACTGACAGCTGCAAAAAGTAAGGTGGAATCATTGCAGTCATGTCAAATATTTTCAGAATGCTCGATAAATTTCCTATTCCTGCAACCTCCCCGCCCGCAGTCGGAGCTAAAGACTGCAGCTTGTTCAGTATAAATACTATCATAGAGCCAAGTCCAACAACAATTCCCGCAAGCAACGGCGCAAGGAAATTCATATTGCTCTTCATATCAGATACAACTTCAGCAAGCAAATCCCTTAATCTCTCATTAATCCTGTGAATATTTTTTACATACTCTGAAATTGACATAAGCGAGCGCGCAGCAACCTGCAGCCCCTTTTTAACCGACTCAACTAAAATCTTCATTGATATCGAAATCAAAGCAGAAGGATAATAAGTAATAGCTCCTCTCCGCGGATTAAAAATAGCTTGTTCAAGACTCATCCCCATCCCCTGAATGTTCACATTAACCGTTCTGAAAAAATTCTCGCTAACAAGCCCTCTTGAAGATTCGGCAATCCTCGCAAAAGCAATTTCAGCAGGCATCCCATCCCCGAGCCTATTCCCCAACTGAAACAGTGAAGAAGCAAACTCGTTCTCCAGCTGCTTGCTTGCATCTCTCGTTTTAATCAATTCCCTTGTTTTCAGTTTATACGCAATCGCAAAAAACAGCGCAATACTCAGCGGAATAAACAAGCTTAGAATAACCGCAAGAAGCCCGAACGGTCCGACAGTGCCCCCCCCAACCTGCTTAAAATCAAAAATATAATTATTCCCGAATATGCCTATCCCAAGCTCACTAAATGTATAGTCACTCTTCAGCCCGAGCAGCGCCTGATTATCTCCAGCAGAATTGACATTATAAGTTAAATAGTCAATCTGAAAAACAAACGGCAAAAGTCCAACAAGTAAAAGAGGCAGACAGATTAAAAACGCAGTCACATACGGCTTCTTGCTCTTATACTCGCCGTAAAGCGGGGATAATTCCAGAACCTCTGTCTCGCCGTAACCTCCAGGACGTTTCAGCATTATCTCATTAGTCATATAAAAAACAAAAAAAGGGATAATAAGATTGAAAAGTAAGAATACGTGAATAGTTGAAATCATCCCTCCAAGCAAAGTTGAAGCAAGAGGAAGCAGCGCCAAGCCTAAAGTAGGCAGAACAATCCCAAGCATGTACAGATTAGTCAGAGGCGAGCGTATATCATGAGTATACTTCAGCATCTTCTCATAAACCCCGTCAAGAATTGTCTGCAGCGCTCTTTCAAGAGTTAAAATTCTCTTATCCTCGCCAGGCTCATACAGGCTCGATTCAATTAAATGAAACGCTTCAATAAACTCAATTGAATATTCGCGCCACGTCTCAAGATACGCATCAATGCTTTCTTTTATTGTGGAATATCTCCCAGTTTCAACATCCCAGAAAATTTTCTTGAAATCAAAAGCCAGGGGCGGCTGAAGATGCTGCGACGCAAAAGCAACAGCCCTCTCCATGTTGCTCGTGTGCTTCATATACGCGACAATATACAGAATGCACGGAACCATCTGCGACGACGCCTTCAATCTCCACGAATTCGCAATCCTCGCAGGCATAGAATAAGCATAATAAAAAAGAAACATGCTCGTAATTAAAGCCAGGAATAAAAATAAAAACGGAAATTCCTCCCCCTGAATAAGAAACAGAGCAACAGAAATAAAAAGTCCCACAAAGAAAGTAATAATAAACGACATAAATGCGAGAGACAATGTCTGCGACGGAGAGACATCCAGATGAGCGATATCAATATATCTCTGAACTTTTTCCTCGTCCTTTTTCGCAAGTTTCAGAGTAATAATACTTCCAAGCCCCCTGCACCATCTCTCATATCTTGAAAGCTCGGGCATCATGTCAGATTTAAACTGCACAAATTCCCTCGAGAAATTCGCAGTTTCAGGCTTTTCAGTTCCTATCTCCTGCTCAATCTTCTTCTCATATTTCCTTAAAATCTCATTTGCATCCATCTTGCCTCTTTTTTATACTTTTTGTTTATCATATTTGGTTTTTGCCTCTTTTATATCTTAGGTTTGCGATAGTTTCCCTCTCAATCAGTTCAAAAATCGCAATATCAACAAACTGCTTCCTGCTTGAATACTTTATCCGCTTGTCCTTCTCGCCTATAAGTTTCTCAACTCTCTCAAGAAGTTCAGAATCCACCTTTACAACCGCCTCGCCCATCTTAGTTACTAATAGTAACTATAAGTTACTTTATAAGCCTTTCTAAAAAAGTAGAACATAAACCCGCTATCGAATCAGTAAAATATCCCGCTATTCTTGTTTCCATTGGTCTCGTCAGCAAACCCGTACAGTTTCACAATAATGCAATTCTGCCCAACGCCGCATTTATACTCCGATTTGCCGTCCCTTAAAATCTTTTTGACGTGCCTATTATCTTCATCCCCTTTATTGCAAAAAGAGCATTCACCAACAATCTTGCTGAGTGTTTTCATATTCTCCCTCCTAATGAACAAATAACATAAAAGAAACTTTTTAAGAATTTGTATGGTATAAAAACTACTTCTTTAGAATCAGACCCCTATGCAAAAAACATCATCCGCCATTAAACATACGCAAATTAACATTAATCCTTATTAGTATTCTCAGCGCCCGCACGGTAAGCCTGCCTCATTTGCAGAATTCTATCACTCGCCCCACTCTTCCCCCGTCTCATATAAATAACCAGAACAATCAAGCCACCAACAATCGCAATCCCCCCAATAAGCAAAATCAATTTCCAGTTCAGATTAATATTTTCGATAACTCCCCCCGTTTCGCCCCTTCCAGACTGATTTCCCGCGCCAAGTATCTCTACGCACGACTGCCTGATTGACGGCTTATTCGCAGTCGTTCTGCAATTATTCTTGTCACTGCACACTCTCGTCTGAACATCATCAACGCACTCACTCCAGCCAGAGCAAGCCCAATTCTCGCTGCAAACTCTCGGAGGAGTTCCACCCCCTCCGCCTCCGCCTCCAGAGCTTCCTCCACCGCCGCCGTTATTTCCTCCATTATCCGGAGGCGTCGGCGCAGTATAACTAATATTTTGCCATATAAAAACAGGAAAATTAATTCCATTATAAACATCATCCCAAACACTGTCAAAATCCCACGAATCCATCGGAGCATTTGTAATTGTATAGAAATAACTTGCTCCTGATGCTTTAGTGCAGTTGTCATTTCCATAACTCACAGGATTTCCAAAATTATCAGTATACCAATAGCAGTCACTGACTCCAGGAGAGTACCAATACGAATTAAAGATATTCCCCCAGTCTAAAACTCCGACTAATCCTCTAGTGTAATTCACTCCTGTCACGCTTCCAGTTGAATACGAATTGGAAATATTTCCCGACCCCCAGCCGACTAGTCCGCCGGTGTAATTCACTCCTGTCACGCTTCCAGTTGAATACGAATTAATTATTTGCGCCCCAAAATCCTGTAAACCAACTAACCCTCCTGTGTATTCTATGCGTCCTGTCACGCTTCCAGTTGAATACGAGTTGGAAATTGCTCCTAAATCCTGCTCTCCTACCAATCCCCCAACGCTCTGGTTTCCTAAAACATTCCCGGTTGAATACGAGGCACTAATATTCCCTCTTCCAGTCGCGCCCACCAATCCCCCAATAGCTCCATACCCTTCCAGATTTCCTGTTGAATACGACTTGGAAATTGTCCCCGAAATCTGCCAGCCGACTAATCCTCCCGCCATTCCATCAGATTTCACGCCCCCCGCTGCGTGCGAGTTGGAGATTGTTCCGGAATTTTGCAGCCCGACTAATCCCCCCACAACATCATCTCCATTTACACTTCCGGTTGAGTAAGAATTATTAATTATCCCTGAATTGAATCTTCCAACTAATCCTCCGCTCTCTTCTCTCACCCCGATTACACTTCCTGTTGCATGCGAGTTCTCTACTCTCCCGACGCCAATTGTTCCTGCCAACCCCCCAGCACGATTATCACTCCCAATCACATCTGCTGACGAATATGAATTGAGAATAACGCCAGCTGCACCGCCAACTAATCCCCCAACAGAAAAAAATCCGGTCACGCTTCCGGTTGAATACGAATTAGATATCGTTCCGGAATTTTGACTGCTCGCCAGCCCGCCAGTGAAACTTCTCCCGCTAACATTCACCCCAACTAAGCCCACATTGTAAATATTCCCAGCCACATCTTTAAACAAGCCAGCATAATCCCTCGAAGCATTATTGATATAAAGATTAGAAATAATATAATTATTCCCCTCGAAAATACCCGTAAAACTATCAGTGCTATTTCCTATCGGCTCAAAACCCGCCCCGTTATTCCAGTTTTTCGTATCAGAGCAGTCAATATTATTTCCGAGAAAGTAGTTTGCCGTAAGATTCAAATCAATATTCTGAAGTTCATTGCAGTTTGAAATTCTAATCGCACCCTCAGGTAGTCTAGTCAGAGAAATAGTCATATCTCGAGTAAGATTAAATTCGCGCAATATCTCTCTCCCATTCACAGATGTCCTTGCAAGATAGTTAGAAAAATAAGTTCGGACAGGACTCCCGCCCGCATTGGAATAAACATACTCATTCAATATCCCTCTCGCCTTCCCGTCAGAGCCAGTTACTCCAGAGAAAGCGGGATTCTCGTTTCTGTCGGAAACAGAAACACTCGCCCCCGGAATGCCTGCCCCAGAATCGTCACTTATCTCAAAAACAACTCTCCACTTCCTCGCTAATTCAGAATAACCATAAGTAAGGCTTTCGCGCGAAGTGTTGTAATTAAAGTTCAGAAACACATTTCCAGTTGAATTTACAGACCGCGTGCTGTAAATCCATACACTCCCATTTACAATAGAAAAATTTGAGTCTAAAAAAGTATTGTTTGCTGCGCCGGCTATCACCAGAGGATATGAAAAAGAGTTGTCAGAAAAAACAAGATTAGAGATAGAATTGTTATATGACTGGTCTTTTATAAGAAACCGGTTTTCTAAAAAAGAAATATTTCTAATTATAAAATTAGAAGAATATTGAATTTCCATTCCCACTCTCTGAATAGGAAATAGAGATTCCCCGGCGCTCCAACTGCCCTCATTAACATTTTTATCAATGACAATATCTGAAAGAAAGTTATTGCTTGAAAAAACAAAGAAAACTGCTGAAGACCGGCTGTTTATTGTCGTCAAAATCCCGTTTGAGCTTGCATTCAATCTTAAAAATCTGCTGTTATAAACAGAATCAAAGTAAAATCCTCTGCCTGAATTATTAAATGAAATAACACTATCCATAGTAAGATTTTCTTGTGTCTGAACTGAAATTCCAGTTCCATTGCTGGATGAAACATAAATATCCTTTAGAATATTATTCTCCCCAACCTCATCCGAGCCATACCAATCTCCAGTAAAAACAACGCCTATGTAAAATCCAAAAATACTTCCATTCTGAATCATCACAGAACTCACATTTCTAACATCAATTCCAAAATTCCCAGAACTCAGATTAGTTCCAGTAATGCTAAACCCGTTCAAATCAAGATTAACATTATCCGAAGTTATAATTATACAGCTCCCGTCAGTTTCAAGATTATTCACAAGAACATACTCCCCGGGCGAATTTATATCTTGGCAAGTGCTTATCCCAATTACAAGCGGAGAAAAAAGAAGTTTAGTTTTAATAGAAATAATAAAAGTAATTCCCAAAATAAGTATGGCAATAATCAGAGCAATAATTCCCCAGTTCATTCTTCTCCCCGATTCCCTCTTTTTTCTCATTTGAGTATAAGAATACTCCTATTTATAAAGATTAATATGTCGTGGAGATAAATGTAGCATGCTGAAATTGTCGCGCCCTATTTAACAATACCTCTATGCAAATAAATTAGTGTAAAGCCACAATGATTAATTATGAAGTCAATTAATAATTATTTTTAGAATGTTATAATCAGGAAGTCAGAAGGATTGCAACAGCATCAATATCACACAGCAATCCTCGCAACTTCCTGATTCAGCCATCTTTGCCACTCCGGAAAAACCCTCTCTGACAAAGGCAGCCCAATTTCCTTTCTCACAGATTCAGAAACCTCATAAAAAACCGAATTAGAAAGCGCATTAAATTTCGCCTCCAAAATATCAGGAATGTTCAGTTTTTCAGAAACATCAACTAATTCCTGCTTTATCCTTCCCCTTAATAAAATATTGTCATAAACAGCATCCCAATTTCCAGCCCACCCTTTAACGCCGGAAGCAACACTCTTGATTATCTCAGAATCCCCATTAATCAATTCAGCTGACGGAACTAAGTCGTCCTTCTCAACATTATAATTAAGCAAATCAACAAATCCTTTTTCCTCCATAGGATCTTTAGTCCAATGCTTTCTTACCTCAGCAAGCTGAACCACTCTCCTCCACGACTGCATTCCCGAGGCAGACTTAACCGGATTAGCAACAATGATGCAGTCAGTTGCCTTGAAGCTTGTCACAGGAACTCCTAAATCATTTACAACCCTGTCAAAAACACCATAAGGAGAAGCGCCGTGAATAGTCCCTGCAACAACATTAGCAAGCGCCCCAACCCTCATTGCCTCGTATAACGCCCTTGCCTCCTGACTTCTAACCTCCCCAACAATCAAGCAAGAATCTCCAAATCTCAAGCTAGTCCTGATTCCCTCATCAGCAGAAACTTCAGTTGTAGTCTGAAGTAATGCGCTCCTTACCTTCATCCGTAAAATATCATAGCTTAACTTTCTCATTGCATCAACATTCAGCTCCATCGTATCTTCAATGCATATAATCCTGAACTTAGGAATAATTTCCAGCATTAATGCGCCCAATAATGAAGTTTTTCCCGAGCTCCTAGTCCCTGCCACGAGAAGTGTCCGCGCCCCGTCAACTAAAAAACTCATCAAACCTGCTGAAAAACTATTAATCATTTTATTCTTGATAAACAGCGGCAAAGTCCATGGCTCTTCTCTATGCCTTCTCAATGCATATGCCAGTCCAAATGGGGATAATGGCTGCTGAATTACAGCAACTCTCGCCCTGATTTTTCCAATTCCCAAATCAGTGTCAAGTATCGGATTCGCCTCATCAAGAGGCCGTCCGGAAAGCATTCTGAATTTAGCTGCCCACGAGTCAGCATCTTCCTGACTCGGAATAATATTCGTAATGCACTCGTCAAATTCAGAATGCCTCACAAAAATCGGATTCAGCGGAATAGGCGCGTTCAGAACAATATCCTGCAGTTTAGAGTCTTGTAATAAAACCTCAATAAGCCCAAATCCGATTGTATGCCTTACAAGTATATTCGCCAGCTTATTCAAAGTAGAATAGCTGAGTGAAATATGCTTGCTCTCCGAAAGTTCCTGCAATAAGTCCCGCGAGACATTAAAAAAAACCTGCCTCGTTCTGTCAACATCGGTAAACTCTTCTGCCTTGGGCCTGTGCTCAATCAGAACATTTCTTGCCAGATTAAGAAGAAGATGATGCTCCTCATCAAGCGAGTACTCAGGAGGCATGAGGTGATAAATATATTTTGGTTCATTCTTCTTCTTCAGAATAGTCACCACGCTTTTGTCATATCCCGATGCAATCTCATACTGCTCAACAAGTTCTGCATCCTCAGGCAAACTTGCCATGAGTCGCGTAAACGTAAAATTAGGAATAATATCTGCCCTGAAAAAATTCTGGTATATCTCTCTTTCCCCGAGACGATAGTCAGCAAGATACTGCGAGCTTTCTCTTATAATTCTTGTGTTCTCCATCAGGGCAGTAATTTTCTCAAGCATTCTTACATAAGCCATATCGCACATCTTGCATCCCTCTCTCGCGCTTTCCAGCTCGCTCCTTGCCTCTCTCAGAAATCTTTTTGCTTCAAAATATGCTCCGAATATATCCTGCTTAATCAGGATAGAAATATACGTCATGGCATCGTGCCTCTTCCCGAGGCACTGCTGGCAGAACGCGATTTTCTCAGATGATAATATTCTTTCCTGTTTAGTCAGATAAGTATAAAGCTGGGCGATCTCGAGAAGATAGCTTGTCTGTGAAAAATCATAGTTGTAATTTCTCTGCTGAACGAAAACAATCCTTGAAACGTTCGGGCTCTCAATAAGCGAATCAATAACCCGGTTCATAACCTCTCTTGAATCAGCAATATTCGGCACAGAACTCGAACCAAGATAGTTGACATACATTACGCTCTCCCCCGACTCTCGTATCACTTCATAAGCGTACAGCGGTGTTCCTTGCTTGAATAACATTTTGTATTTTTCTCCTAACGCTTCTCAAAACATAAGCAAGTTTATATTACTTTCTTTTCCTGACATTAAGAACAACAAAACAAAAAGATATAAATATGCACCTATATGTATATAGCAAAAGAGGAAATATCAAAAATGCCCGAACAACAGTCCGATTACGTAACTCCCCTGCTTTCTGAATTCAACACAAAGCTCAGAGACATAGAAGAAAAACAGAGGCTTCTAAAAGACAGAGTTCTCCTTATAGGCGAGAACCTTGTTGAAATGCGGGAAGCGTCGCAGAAAAATATCACCGAACTGAAAATTCAGGCAGAAAGTGCAAAACAAGATATTTTAAAAATACAGGAAACCTTGCAAAGGGTATTGGAAGAGCTTGAAAATAAGGCGAGAAAATCAGAAGTTGAAATAGTCAGGAAGCAGTTCAAAATGTTCGAGCCATTAAAGTTCGCAGGAAAAGAGACATAAAAATCAACAAAAAATAAAAGAGGTAAAATGCCTTTACTTGAAGAGATAAAACAAATGCAAAACAAAGGTTATGACGAAGCCGCGATAGCTCAGAATCTTCAGGAGCAGGGATTCAACCCTCGCGAGATTAACGAGGCAATGGATCAGAGCAGGATAAAATCAGCAATCTCAGCAGATTCATACGAGCAAAACGGGCAGGAAGCAGTTATGAATAATTCTCCGAATGAAATGCAGCCAAGCATAACAAGCCAGCCCGAGCAGATGCAGGAAGAACAGCAGGTTCAGCAGCCGGCATATGCAGAGCAGTATCAACAGTACTATCCCCAGCAGGAGTACTACTCTCCCCAGCCCGCAATAAGCCCCGAAACAATCTCAGAAATTGCCGATCAGATAATTTCAGAAAGAATATCAACAATAAAAAAAGCCCTGAACATTATAACCGAATTCAAATCATTTACAGAAGCAAAAGTTTCCAACATGGACTCCCGGTTGAAGAAGATAGAAGCAACAATTGACAGACTCCAATTGTCAATAATAGGGAAAATAGGCGATTACGGAAAGTCAGTTCAGGAAATAAAAGAAGAATTATCTGGAATGGAGGAAGCATTCTCAAAAGTTATCAATCCCCTGGTAGAAAAAGCCAGGCACATTTCAACTTCCGAGCATCCAGTTCATCACGAACATCACGAAAGCCAGCCTCGTCACGAAAAGCATGAAGAAAAACCCGCCCATCACAAGCCCGAGCATAAAACGCATCACGAACATCCAAAGCACGAGAAACATGAAAAGCATCATCATTCAAAATCCAAAGACGGATTCGAGAATTATTTAAGATAATTTTTTCAAATCAGTCTATTCTTAATTTGACTTTTCCTGAACTTAATTCGACCCCAAAAAATAATTTTAAACCCTGATTGAACCATGTGCCAGCAGGATAATATTAACCTGACTTCTCCAATTCAGAAATTCCGCTTTCTCTCGTTGTCGGCTGAGAAGCATCCGCTAGAAGTATCTTTTTTATCTTAGAATCCAGAATAACGCAAGCCCCCTCTGCTTGTCTTTCAAGATAGCGATTAGCCTGATAATCTGCCTCAAATACTATGCCTAAAAGAATGATAATTCCCGCGATATAGTCAACTATTTCCCTCATTTTATTTCCCAGCCGCCTTTCTCGTAATAGCAAAAGTAGTAATAGCGCCGAATATAACGAGCCACAAGCCGCCTGCAACTCTTTTATCTCCAACCCATTCCTTTATGCTGATATAACCAGCATTTCCCGGAACATTAAACTGATAATAGCCAGTATAAATAAAAACAACTGCCAGCAGTATGACAAAAACCCAGACAAGCCACGGCTTCATAATGCTCCCCATATCCTTTAATCCAAATGCAGCCAAAAATATAACAAAAAACAAGGCAATAACCAAAATAGCGAACCACGGAACAATTGCCTCAACATATCCTCTTACTTCAATAACTGAGATGAATATCAAAGATAAAACAAGAGAAACAATAACCTGTATCGGCTTGCTCTCCCCGATTATCCTCGTTTTTTCAAGTATCGCGAATACTATTACAAATAAAAGCACGAAGCTGAATATCGGGTTAAAATAGCTTATTCCTGTAACGTCTAGCATTTTTCAATTTTTATCTTAATTTTATTACCATTCTGCAGTAACAACCCTATTTAAACTTTTCGCTTATGCGAAAAGTTTAAAGTAAGATAGGAAAACTGCCCTCTGAAATATCACTTCTCGCCTCGCTCAAATTCAACCCTTATCTCCCTTCCTTACCTTTAACCTCTCTCATAAAAATCCCAAAGAAAAAATATCTCTATGTGCCAGGAGGATTAGTCTTATTCGCTACAGACACAGCAACAATAACTCCGACTAATAACAGCACAAAAATAACTAATCCGGCATACTGATCCCACCAGAATCTCCAGCCGCCCATCCCTCCAAACGTCCAGTCAGACAGACTTGAAAACAAAACGAATAAAAATACCAATCCCCCCAATCCGAAAAACACCCATTTGTATGCCTTATGCTCTTCAGAAACAAAAACTCCTGCCAGAATTATAGCAACAAGCATAATGCTCAGCCCAATTCCAAACCTCGGAAAAATAGTCGCAAAAAAAGTAGGAACAAACCCGCCTATCAATGATAAAAATCCGATAGCAAGCGCAATAATAACACTCGCTCCCTTATTATCCTTAAACATCTTTATCTGGCTGATAATGGCATAAACCAGCGCAAACACAAGCAAGAAAGGAAGAATATATGCAAAAAAGCCATACCGCTCAAGATAATTAAGCATTTCAGGAAAACTAAATCCGCCTCCTCCAAGCCCCGCCCAGGGCATCATCAATCCATCCATAACTTAAAATAAGATTCATTATTTAAATACTTTGTGGTTCGAAAAACACAAAGGTCAAAAATTTGAAAATTTTTGACCTTTGGTTAATTACACTAAACCATAATACTTCCCCCCTAATTGAAATTGCTTATTTTTAGCTTTCTTAGAACAATTATTAATAATTTTATCTTCGATAAGATTACATTTTTGATACTTATTTTCATTAATAAAAATCCAAAAAGGGGTTAGGGGCTACAAATTTTGATAAATGAATTATAAAATTGAGAAGCTCGAGAATATTGTTGCATTAAATGACAGAAAAAGATATTTGTGGC
>Ga0082335_1002028_pt1 | contig 39596 bp, 34 predicted proteins | sample Subgrocontami58m_FD_72375 | JGI IMG/M metagenome (GOLD analysis project Ga0082335, IMG submission 72375) | Subsurface groundwater microbial communities from S. Glens Falls, New York, USA - GMW37 contaminated, 5.8 m (SPADES assembly) (version 2) ...
TCTGGGTCAGGGACACCGGGATGGGAATTCCGCCTCAGGAAACCGAACAGATTTTTCAAAAGTATCGCCAGGCTGCCAGCGCCAAGGAAGCGAAAGAGAAGGGGACAGGCTTAGGGCTGGTGATCTGCAAAATGATCGTGGAGGCGCACGGCGGCAAAATCCGGGTTGATAGCGAGGAAGGAAAGGGATCAACGTTTACAGTTACCCTGCCTTGCGGGCAGTAGTTTCTAGTTCTTAGTTTTGAGTTTTAAGTTGTTTCTTGCTCTGAGCCGTCTAAAAACTAAGAACTCACAACTAAAAACTGATTCCTATTGGCTCCTGTCTGTTGCCTATTTTTTCGTCCGTTAAACCCTCGAAAAGCGACGACTCTCTCAGGCAATTGACAGCGTGACCGCTTCTGTGCGACATAGGAGCGGTTGATAGCAATATAACCAGCTCAGGTCCGCTGTTCCTCTGGCGGAATCACAGCTTTGATGCGTCAACATTGAACCCGGCTGGGTAAATACAGATGGGTTTACATGTTTAAACTCCTTCGCTATTTCTCCATAACGAGCCTTGTTGCCATAGGGGTAGTAACGGCCTTGTTGGGGATGTTCTACCGCCGCATAGCTGTCGGCAACCTCATAGAACTTGGAGAAAGCAACAACGTCGCGTTGACCCAGTCTCTGGCAAATGATTTATGGCTTGAGTTTGCTCCTTTTGTGACCTCAGTATCCGGGCTGAATGGCGATCAATTACGGGCTCATCCCGTAACCTCCGTACTCCGAAAAGCTGTGCAGATGCATATGAGCGGGATCCCGGTCGTAAAAATCAAGATTTACAACTTGTCAGGATTGACGGTGTTCTCGACTGAGGAAAAGCAAATCGGCGAAGATAAAAGCAACAATGCCGGTTACCTATCTGCGCGATCAGGAAAAGCAGCCAGTGAGCTAACCCATCGTGACACGTTTAGCGCATTCGAGCAGACAATTGAAAACCGTGACCTGATTTCAAGTTACCTACCCATCCGGCGTAGTGAAGGTGGTCCCGTCGAAGGGGTTTTTGAACTTTACTACGATGTAACCCCTTTCTTACAGACCATAAGGCGTACCCAAAGAATTGTTGTGATCGGGGTGATACTGGCTTTGAGCTTGCTCTACGGGGTTCTCTTCTTAATAGTTAAACGGGCAGATAGGATTCTTAAGCGACAGGATAGAGAACGCAGCCACTATCTCGAAGAGATTCAAGGAGCCAAAGAAACACTCTAGCAGCGCGTCGCAGAGCGCACCCGGGAACTTTCTACTCTTTATGCCGCTCTCAGTCCCCTGACCCCGTCGGAATCTATTCGCGAAACGTTAGATGGAATCATCGAACGGCTTACCCATGTCACTGGTGCTGATGGGGCGCTCATCCGGTTAGGAGACAAGGCTTCGGGAGCCCTCGTCCTGGTCAGTCAGAGGGGTTACCCTGATTATTATCTCAAGACAGTCGCCGCCGCCCCACCAAGCGGGGCGGCGGACTGGGTTTACACGCACGGTGAACCCATCATCGCCCATGATATTGCCGCAGAATCGCGCTTGAAAGGGAAAATTCAGCTCCGGGTTGGCTTTCGCTCCTGCGCCCTTCTCCCCTTAAAGACCCACCAAGAGGTGCGAGGCATCATCCATCTATCCAGCCGTAAGTTGGGCTACTTTGATGAGAAGCAGAGGGATCATCTTATGGCCATTGCGCGCCAGATGAGCATCGCGCTGGAGAATAGAGATCTCTTCGACAATCTCAGGAGTTCGAGGGACGAGGCGGAGAAAGCCAGCAAGGTCAAGGATGAGTTTCTGAGTGTCATGTCACACGAGCTGAGAACACCGCTCAACGTGGTCATGGGCTATACGGCAATGATCAAGGACCGCCTGTTAGGGGATATCACCCCCCAGCAGGAAGAGGCCCTCGGTAAAGTTATAAGACGAGCCCATGATCAGTTGGCCATGATCAACAATATTTTGCAGGCAACCGCGCTTGAGACCCAGAAGGTCAATATAGATATGCACGAGGTTAGTCTGGGAGATTTTCTTGGCAATTTAAAGGTAGCCTATGAATCTCCAATCAACAAAGACTTTACTTTGGAATGGGATTATCCTGCTGATCTGCCGGTTGTGAAGGCAGACAGCGAGAAGCTTAAGCTGATCATGCAGAATCTGATCGACAATGCCATCAAGTTTACCGGTAAGGGAAGCGTAACGGTGTCAGCAAGAGTGATAAAAGAAGCGATCAGCGATCAGCCGTCAGCTATCAGCCATCAACAATCCGCAATTCGCAATTCGGAATCCGCAATCAGCCAAGTGGAGTTCAAAGTGGCCGACACGGGGCTTGGTATCCCCAAGGAGGCGCTGCCTTTCATCTTTGAGAAGTTTCATCAGGTAGACAGCTCCGAAACCAGGCTCTTCGGCGGCGTGGGAATGGGGCTTTATATCGTCAAAAAATTCACCGAATTGATGGGAGGAACAGTGGAGGTCGAGAGCGAGGCGGGGAAAGGATCGACATTTATAGTGACAATACCTACTGAATTTTGAATTATGAATTTTGAATTTTTAACTGTAGACTAGTGTCCGGTCTCAGAAATCCGTTGAATACGGTATGTCATTCTGAGCCGTAGGCGAAGAATCTCTAAGCCGCCTGAGATCCTTCACTTCGTTCAGGATGACAAGCGTTTGCATCTTGAAACCATCCACGACCAGCACCAGACTTAGTCGGCGAACTTCGGAGTCAGGACACCAGGAGGTGTGAAAACCTCTCAGTCATCTCCCAATTCAAAATTAAGAATTAAAAATTAACAATTTGTCTGTTGCCTATTCCCCCCTCCTCCGTTAAACTTTCCTTTAAGCATGAGATATCTTCTGGCTCTTCCTCTCGTTTTTTGCTGCGTCGCCCTTCCCTCTCAGCTTTACTCCCAGGAGCAGGAACCCCGGGAGCTTTTTGCCAAGGCCTATTCCCTGTTTTCCACGGGCAATCTTGCCGAGGCAGAGGAGTTATTCCGGAAGACCCTGGAGGGCAAATCTCTCCTGGAGGATTACAGCCTCTATTTCCTCGGCGTGATATCTTTCTCCCGCGGCGAGCTGGAGAGCAGCCGCGAATACTTCCGCCAACTCAAACAAGCATTTCCTCAAAGCGTGTGGTCGGCCAACGCCGATCTTCAGTCGGCAAAACTCTCCCTGGCGGAGAGAAACTATCAACAGGCCATGTCAGAGCTCCGGGCGGCAAAATCGCTCAAGGCCGGGAAGGAGATTATAGAGGAGGCCCTCTATCTCCTCGGCGGGCTTCACGAGACCATGGGAGAATTACCTCAGGCATATTCCGTTTACCAGGAACTGCGCCGGGCCTCGCCGTTCTCGCCCTGGTCGGTCAGGGCGCGAAAAGAAGTAAGCCGGCTCAGGCAGGAACAGCCCCAGCTCTTTGGCCTCACAAGGGCCGAGGCTTTACTGGATGAGGGGGAACTGCTGGAGCGAGAGCGCCTGTACCAGGAAGCAGAAAAGGTGTACCGGGCCCTGGTTGATCTTGCGCCCCGGGGTCCTCTGCGCCCGCGCTTCCTCCTGGGGTTGGCCAATGTCTTGCGAGCGGCGCGCAAACGGGAGGAGGCGATACCCGTACTTACAGAGATCGTTGAGAAATATCCGGGAAGCTCGCAGGGTCCGAACGCCCTGTACCGGCTGGCTGAGATCTACTGGAATCGTGATGAGAATTTAAAGGCGCTCAATTACTTTAAGCAACTTAAAGATCGCTATCCCAAAAGCCCCTTCAATGATCTCGCCTATTTTGCCTCGGCGCGCATCTACGAATCTCTCGGCAAACCAGATGACGCGCTGCGCCTGTACCGGGAGTTCGCCCAAAGGTTTCCTGATAGCTCAATGCGCGAGGAGGCCCAATGGAGATTGGCCTGGATCCGTTACCTCCAGGGAAATTATGACCGCGCCTACGCCGCCTTCCGTCGTCTCGCGGCGGATAAGGGAGAGGGGCGTTACAAGACCGGGGCCATCTATTGGCAGGGCCGGACTGCCCAGAGGTTGGGTCGCCCCGATGAAGCGAGGCAGATATTTTTCTCGATCCTGAACGCACAGGAGGAGAGCTATTATAAGGCGCCTGCGGCCCGATGGCTGGGAAAAATGGGCGCTGCCGTTGTGGAAAAAAAGACGGCAGTTTCGAATCTCCTCCCGGACACGATCCCCGCCCTCGGCCCGGACCGTTTTTTTCATTTCTCGCGTTCCCAGGAGCTTGCCCGGATCTCCCTGAACCAACTGGCCGTGGCTGAGCTGGACGAGATCCGCAACTCGAGCAATGACGACAGCTCGACGAAACTAACGTTGATGCGCGAATATGCCCGGAATGGCGCCTACGCCCGCAGCGTAGCCCTGGCGAACCAGATTCCCCTCACCTCAGACGAGCTGAACCGCTACCGTTATCCCTTGGCCTTTTGGGAGACGATTCAGAAGATCACGGAAGAAAGGAGCGTCGATCCCTATCTGGTAGTGGCCTTGATCCGTCAGGAGAGTATTTTCGATCCCAGGGCGCTTTCTCCGGCATCGGCCTTTGGATTGATGCAGCTTCTTCCCTCCACTGCCGTTCGGGCAGCCACCCGGTTGGGACTTCATCCCCCCCAGCCTGAAGAACTCTATGAGCCGGAGCTCAACCTGACGCTCGGCACTCACTACCTGAAAGAGCTGCTCCAGCGCTACTCGAACAATACGGTCAAAGCGATCGCCGCCTACAATGCCGGAGAGAACGCTGTAGCTCGCTGGGAAAAACAGATCACGGTGGAGGAAGAAGACGAGTTTATCGAGAGGATTCCCTACCGGGAGACCCGCCTTTACGTCAAGCTTGTTCTGCGAAATCATTTAATCTACCGGAAAATCTATGAAACCAAGAATGGAAGAACCTCCTCCGACTGATGCGCCCCTGATCGGAATCACACCGGACACCGGCAGAAACCCGTCACTCGCCGCCGGTAACGAAGGAGAACCGTTGATCGTTTTGCAGGAACGCTACGCACGCGCGATTCAGGAGGCCGGCGGCGTTCCCCTTATTCTGCCGATCAGTTCTTCTCCGACCGTTCTGCGGCAAATGGCGGACCGTCTGGATGGCATCTTGGTCAGCGGCGGGAACTTCGACATCCACCCCAGACTCTACGGCGAAGAAGCGATGGCGCCGCTGGGAGAGATAAAGGAAGAACGCACACAATTTGAGTCGGCTTTGATCTCCTTGGCGCTGGAAAGAAATCTGCCTTTACTGGGCGTGTGCGGGGGCGCACAAGTGATCAATGTCGTCCTCGGAGGCTCCCTTTACCAGGATATAGCCGCGCAGATCCCTACCGCCGGCGAACACCAGCAAGGAGCTTTAAAAGAAAGAGGCGGCCATAAAATAAGAATCCACGACGGCACCAAGCTCAGGCAAATCGTGAGGCGCGGGGACTTGGAGGTCAATACTACCCATCACCAGGCGGTAAAGAAACCCGGCAAGGGTTTGATCGTCAATGCAACGGCTGAAGATGGCGTCATCGAGGGCATTGAGAGCCAGCAACACCCTTTCGTCCTGGGAGTCCAGTGGCACCCGGAGTGTTTGACTGAAAGGGACAACCTGCATCGGAGGATTTTTTTGTCATTCGTCTCAGCGTGTAGATAACTTCACAGCAGGCAATCCCCTAGGCTGCGACCAGCTCATTGAGCTTTCTCAGTTGTTCCACAGAGCTACAGACGATCAGCGCATCCCCTTCCTGGAGCCGCGTATCCGGACCGGAATTTAATTCGTAGGACTCACCCCGGGCGATACCGATCACGATAAGACCGGTCTTCTCGTAGATCCTCGTCTCCCTGAGGCTGAGTCCCACGACGCCCGAGCCTGGAGGAATCTTGGCCTCGGCAACTCTCACATCATCCCCGCCCGCCCGGAGCATCTTGTCCAGGAACGATACCACAGTGGGACGGATCATCACCGATGCCATTCTCAGCCCCCCGATGAAATTCGTGGAGACCGTCTCGTCCGCACCGGCCTTGAGAAGTTTCACCCGCGACTCCTGCTCAATGACCCTGGAGACAATCCTGAGGTTGGGGTTCAGTCCGCGCGCCGTGAGGATCACAAAAACATTGTCCCTGTCCTCAGGCATCGCCGTTATCAGCCCTCTGGCCTCCTTGATTCGCGCCCGCAAAAGGGTTTCATCATTGGTGGCATCCCCCTCAACGTATAGAAAGCGCCCGATCTTCTCCATCTGTTTGATCCTGTCGCCATCCTTGTCGATCCCGATAAACGGGACGCGGGTCTTAAAAAACTCTTCTGCGATGTGACGCCCCGTCTCCCCCATCCCGCACAGGATGATGTGACCATTGAGCTTTTGAATCTCTGCCTCCATTCTTCTCCTCCCGATGATATCTGTAAGCGCGCCTTCGACCACAAAGGCCGTGGCAGCGGTTAATCCGTAGGTGAGGGCGCCCACTCCCACCATGATAAGAAACATCGTAAAAATCCTGCCGGCAGGCGTCAGGGGATTGGTCTCTCCGTAGCCTATGGTGGCCAGGGTGATGACCGTCATGTAGATAGAGTCGGAAAAATTCCAGCCTTCTACGACCTGATAGCCCACCACTCCGGCGATGAGGGCCAGCACCAAGAATAGAATCGCTGTTACGAGTCTTCGACTAGAGGCGTCCATTATGCGTAGAGGCTATCGCCGACCATAGAGCTCCTGAATAAATCCCGTTTCTTCTAACTCTTTTAGATAGCGGTTGTCAAAGAAATCTTTCGGATCGGCGTTGGCAGCCCGGGGATGATCCACGACCGAGAGGACCGAGCGAATGAACTCCTCTTATACGCCTGAGCATTTCCCCGGTTATTTTTCGCCGGCGCCCGCGCCGAAGATATCATTGAAGTCTTTGACGTACCGGGCATAATTCTTGACCACCCCATCCCAGTGCATCTCGAACAGCTTGACCTTGGTCGCCCGGGGAACCGGCTGCTCGACATCTCCTCGGGTCGGATTGCGGTTCAATTCTCGAACAACCGTCTGTCCCTCGCGCGAAAGGATAAAGTCGATGAAAAGCCTTGCGCTATTGGGATGGGGAGCGTTCTTGGCGAGGCCGAGCGAGACCGGGGCATTGGGCGCGACGGGTTCTATCGCCGCCCATTCGACAGGCGCGCCTTTTATTTTTAGGGTTTCCGCTATGTTGACTCGGAGCGTCGGGGTCAGCGCGACCTCCCCCGCAGCCAACAGTTGAGAGATCAAGGTGTGACCGCTGCGCATCTGGAGCTGCTGCTTCGCCAGGCGCCGAGAAAAGTCCATTGCTTTCTCTTCTCCCATGATTTGCTGCAACGAGGCAAACCAGGGAATCTCCTCATTCTCCAGCGCCATCCGGCCTTTCCACCTGGGATCCAAGAGATCTTCCCATCTCTTGGGCATTTCACGGGGCTGCGTGAGCCTGGTGTTGACGCCGATAACCTCCAGATTGAAATAGACCCCGGCCCAATATCCTGCCTCGTCCTTGAAAGGCTTTAGCACTCCCTCCCTCTCCGGTGAAAGGTAGGGAACCACCTGCCCCGCATCCCTCAGGAGCCACAACTGTAAGCCGCTAATAATATAGGCGTCAGCAAAATAACGGCCGGCTCTAGCCTCCGTGAAGATCTTCTGCAGGAGCCGTTCCCCGTTTGAACGAAAGGATTCCACCTCCAAGAAGGGATACTTTTTGTGAAAACCCTCAATAAGCTTTTGCATGTCAGGGACGGTCGTAGTGTTATAGACCACAACCTTCTTTTCGTCTCTGGCCTTCGCCAGCCTGGCATCCTGGCCCCAGGCTGGAAATGGAAGCTGAGCCAGGAACAGAACCCATCCCCATAGAAAGATGATTCGCCCCATCTAAGTTTCTCCTTTCCTACTCCTACCTCTTGGGCATTCTCACTTCCACCCCGTTGCCAGCGCACTCGTACATATAGCGCTCTGCATTCAAGCTGCCCCCCGGCGGGATCTCCAGCAGATAGCAATCGATGGCGATGTAGGAGGTGTTGATCCCTGAACCATCCAGCAACCCCCGGATTACGGGAATTCCCTCCTGCTCCAAGAAGGCATCATAGCTGGTAGAACCCGTGCCCCAACCGACGATCGCTTCAGCAGCTTTAGCCATCCGTTTGCCCTTTTCTCCCTTTAAACTCTTTATCCTTTACTCAATTTCCGATTTTAGATTTCGTCGTCAAAATCTCCATACGGTTCATCCCTCCTCTGAGACGATTCAAGCGCGCCTTTGACCCTGGTCTAACTCAGAACTCCTTCCGCTCTCCACTCGACGATTTGACTTTCACTGTATTCCAAGATGTTTCCAGAGGTAGGTCATGCCGCAGAACGCCCCCATGACGCTGCCCAGATCGAGGGCGCGATAACCTGAAAGCAGGAAGTATCAACTCCCATCGGGTCAGCGCGCCAGTTCCTTGTGGACCGCCTTTAGATAGCTCTCATTGACGTAACGCTCAGGAGTGGGTAAGGGCCCGGTGAGCTTTTCTCTTTGAGCCCAGATCTGGATCTGGGTCTTTACACCCTCAATATCGATCTCAGCTTTCAAGGGCCAGGCCTTGCTGCGCGTGTACTCCTGCCACCCGGCCTCTGCATAGGGCCTTTCCAATTTGAGCTCTGAACTGATAAAGGCAATCGCCTCTTCCCGGTTCTGATGCAGCCACTGAAAGGCACGAACAAGGGCGCGGAGTAGCCTTTGGACGCTCTCCTGGTTTTCTCGCGCCCAGCTCTTTTTCACAACCAGGGCTGAGTGCTGGTAGTGGGTCACATAATCAAAGACATCCCCGACTTTGCTAAACCCCATATCTATCGCCTTATAGCTCAGCGGGGCAGCCAAAAGCACTGCATCCACCCTTTCGCTTTGAAGGGCGCTAAAACGCTCTGGAGTCCCGCCCACAGATAGGAGGTTAAAATCCTTTGGATAGTTGAGGCCGTTTTTTTCCAACATCAGCCGCAGAAGGCTTGTCGCGCCGGAGGTTAGACTCGAAACTCCAATGGTGGCTCCTTTCAGCTCCTTAAAGGATTTGAACCTCTTTGCCGCCACTAGCGTGTAGGTTGCTCCGTTGATGATGCCGCCAATCGCCTCCAGGTCCTGTGCGCCTTTCTCATACGCCCCTATCATAGTATCGATCGAGGTGGCATCGAATTGCATGGAGCCCCCGATCAGGGCCTGGATCCCCGTAGTGGAGGATTTCAACACGGGGATGTCGACGTTGAGCCCCTCCTCTTCAAAGAACCCTTTTTTCTTGGCCACCCACGGACCCATGTAGCCCACGGTCTTAGAGGTGGTGCCGATAATCAGGTATTTGCGTTCCCTCTCCTTTGGGACCTGAGCCAGGGCCGACCGAGGCAAGAACGAGACAAAAACTAATATCGCGATGGAGAGAAAAACCGTCCTTTTCATCAGAGCGCCTCCTTTTATTGCCGCGGTCGCGTCTTGATTACATTCTGCCCCAGCCGCCAACGCAGCACCTCGGTTGCCCCTTCGGTGATGCGGATGCTCCGCACCTGCCGGTACCACCACTCCAAAGGCAAATCCGTCGTGAGCCCTATGCCCCCGTGAACTTGGATCGACCGATCCACTACGCGGCCGACCATCTCCGTAGCCATCACTTTAACCATGTACGAGAGATCGCGCACGTCCTCGCCCTGATCGTGGCGCCAGGCGCATTCGTAAACCATGAGGCGGGCCGCGTGGAGTTCCATCGACGAGTCCGCGATCATGAACTGAACTGCCTGCCGCTCCGATAGCGGCTGGCCGAAGGTGACGCGGTGCTGGGCATAATCGATCATCATATCTAGGGCCCGTTGAGCTATTCCCAAGGGGCGTGCTCCGTGTCCACGGATCCGGCCTTCCGTGAGCCATTTCTGAGCGAGCGTAAAGCCCCCACCAACTGTGCCAATGACGTTAGCCGCCGGGACCCGCACGTTGTCAAAAACGATCTCCCAAGGAGCATCCCCCATCATTGTGGGCCACTGGCGTTCCAGGACGACACCCGGGCTCTTCATGTCCACGATGAAACAGGTGATGCCCCCGCGGGCCCTTTTTTCCGGGTCGGTTACAGCCATCACCTGAGCATAATCGGCGCTGCCGGCCCCGGTGATGAAACGCTTGCTTCCGTTGAGGATAAAATGATCCCCGTCACGGATTGCACGCGTCTTCATGCTCGCCGGATCACCTCCGGCACCTGGCTCGGTTTGGGCAAAACAGACCCGCTTCTCTCCCCGTATGACCGGAAAGAGGAAGCGTTCTTTTTGTTCCTCATTGGAGTGGAAGAGGACTGCTCTCACTTCAGGACCGAACAGCTCGCTTCCACGGAACGGAAGAGCCACCGTGCGCCCGACCTCCTCCGCAATAACGCAGCGCGTGAGGAGGTCAAGGCCAGCCCCACCGTGCTCCTGCGGGACATCCAGCAGCCAAAGCCCCATGGCCTTTACTTTCTCCTGGAGGGGACTCAGAAGCTCCTCTGGCATCTCTTCTCCCTCAGGGCGGAACTTCTGCTCGAGGAGAATCAACTCTTTGTCGACAAAGCCTCTCAGGCTTCTCTTAAGCATCCGGAGCTCTTCAGGCAGATTGAAATCCATCGTTAGCCCCTCTCCATAAAACCGCCGCCGATTTTCGATTTTAGATTTTGGATTTTAGATTCTTAAGATTTCGGATTTGAGCTCCAATCCAAAATCCAAAATAGAACTACCCCTTCTTCCGTTGATACGCTCCGAACCCGGGACGGTAGCTCTTCTCATCGAGGAATTGCCTGGTTCCCTCCTCACGACCCTTCTCAGGGTCCATAGCCCGCAGGGCAGCACCCTTGGCCGCCATGTAGTCTTCAGCCTGCGAATAGTCCATGGTCCGGCAGAGCTTATAGACCTCTTTCGCTGCGCGCAGCGTGTTCGGGTTCTTCTCCATAAGTTTTTTTGCCAGCTTGACTGTCTCCTCTCTCAGCTGCGCGCGCGGAACGGCAAAATTCACCAGCCTCATCTCCGCCGCCTTTTTCCCGTCAAAGGGATCGCCGGTCATGATATAGTACATCGCATCCCGATAGGAGAGGGCATCAACCAAGACGCGGCTGACCAACCCGCCGGGAAAGATGCCCCAGTTGATCTCGCTCAGTCCGAAAATCGCATCTTCCGCGGCAATGGCGAAATCACAGGCGATGAGCGGGGTAAAAGCGCCGCCGAAGCAGTAGCCATTGACCATGGCGATGGTCGGCTTGGGAAAAGTGAAAAGCCGCCGCCAGCGCCACTCCTGCGAGGCCCAACTAGCCTTGCGCCGCTCGGCCGGATTGTTATCCAGGGCGCGGAAATATTCTCTCAGGTCCTGCCCCGCGCACCAGGCTTCGCCGGCCCCGGTCAAGACCATCACCTTAGTCTCCTTATCGGTTTCCAGCTCGGTAACCGCATCAAGCATGTCGTAATGGAGCTGCGGGTTCATCGCGTTACGCTTCTCCGGACGATTCAGGATGACCCAGGTAATCCCATCCTCTTTCTCGACCTTCACGGTCTGGTAAGATTTTGCCATTGTCTTGTACCTCCCTTAGTTGATTTTAACTGAAGCATATTTGAGCGATAAATGAGATGTCAAGCATCACCTTCATTTGGTAGTGGGTCATTTTGCCAGAGATCCGTTCGGCTGAGCTCACGGCCGAAGCCTTCACGGAGCTTGTCCTGAGACTCTTCGCTTTGCTCAGAGTGACAGTCGAAGGATTCAGGATGACAAGTCTCTCTAGTGTCATTCTGAGTGGAGCGAAGAATCTCCATTCCTGTCGTTCATTGGATCACGAGTCTCAAAATGGCCCATTACCCTTTATTTCTTCACTCCGGTGGCGACCGAGAGCCAACCACGAACAGCTCCATGAATCTGTCAACGGGCGTCGATTGCAGTGATTCAAGGTCGAGAGAAAGATCCATGATCTCCTGGCATCGCCCGGGCGCAAGTCGTGAAGCCAGATTCGCCTCGAATTTCTTGATAAGCAGCGGAATGGCCTCGGCGCGCCGCCGCCGATGACCCAGCGGATATTCAACAACGACTTTTTCCGTGCACGAGCCGTCTTTGAAGAAGAGCTGCAGGGCATTGGCGATGGAGCGCTTCTCCGGATCGAGATAGTCCCTGGTGTACTGCGGCTCCTCCACAACGGCCATTTTCGCGCGTAATCTATCAATGCGCGGATCCTGAGCAACCCTGTCCTGGTAATGATCGGCAGTGAGTTCCCCGAAAATAAGGCCGATAGCCGCCATGTACTGCAGGCAGTGGTCCCGATCCGCCGGATTGTAAAGCGGACCGCTCTTGTCGATAATCCGGATGGCGGATTCCTGGGTCGTTATAGCAACCTTTTCGACTTGATCCAGGCGATCCCTGACTTTCTCGTGGAGTTTGAAGGCGCATTCCACCGCAGTCTGGGCGTGGAACTCGGCCGGAAAGGAGATCTTGAAAAGGACGTTTTCCATGACATAGGAGCCGAACGGCCGGGGAAGAGAAAATGATTTCCCGCCAAACAGGACGTCGTAAAATCCCCAGCCCTGCGCGGATAGAGCCGATGGATAGCCCATTTCCCCCTTGAGTGCCATAAGGGCCAGGCGCACGCCCCGGCTGGTCGCATCGCCCGCGGCCCACGACTTGCGCGAGCCGGTATTGGGCGCGTGCCGGTAAAGACGGAGACTCCCTCCATCGGTCCAGCCATTGGAAACCGCGCTCAAAATCTGCTCCCTGCTCCCGCCCAGCATGGCTGTGGCCACGGCCGCCGTAGCCACCCTTACCAGAAGCACATGGTCCAGACCGGCACGGTTAAAGCTATTTTCCAGGGCCAGGATTCCCTGGATCTCGTGTGCCTTGATCATGGCCTGGAGAACATCTTGAACCGTAAGCCGCCGCCCGGGCCCGGTACGGCTTGCCCGGCTGACAAAATCCGCCAAGGCCAGAATGCCGCCGAGATTATCAGAGGGATGGCCCCACTCGGCCGCCAGCCAGGTATCGTTGAAGTCCAGCCATCGAATCATGCAGCCGATGTTGAATGCGGCCTGAACAGGATCCAGCTCCCAACCGGTGCCCGGAACGCGCGCGCCGTCGGCCAACACCGCGCCCGGAACGATCGGGCCCAGAAGCCTGGCGCATTCAGGGTAGCGCAAAGCGAGGAGCGCGCACCCCAGCGTATCCATCAAACAATAGCGCGCAGTATCGAGAGCCTCCTTGCTTTCCGGGATATAGCCGGCCGCGTAGTCGGCGATATCAACCATGATTCGGTCGGGCGCCGGGCGGACGTTGGATACCGGAGAACCCATTCCATCACCGCTTTGAGATCGGCACAAAGGGTCGAGGCTCCGGCCCTATGTAGTCGGCTGTGGGACGGATGAGACGGTTATCGCCGCGCTGCTCCATGATATGCGCCGCCCACCCCGTGATACGCGACACGACAAACAACGGGGTGAATATCGGCGTGGGAATGCCACAGAAGTAATAGGCTGTCGCGCTGTAGAAATCCAGATTGGGAAAAAGTTTTTTCTCCCGCCGCATCACCTGCTCGATGCGCTCGGAGACCGGGTAAAGCCGCTTGTCGCCCGCGGCCCCGGCGAGCTTTTTTGACCAGGCCTTGATGATATCGGAGCGCGGATCGGAAATCCTATAAACGCGATGGCCGAAGCCCATGATGAGTTTTTTGGCGGCGACAAGTTCGAGAATGCCCTTCTCCGCCTCGTCGGGCGTGGAGAAACGCTCAATCATCTCCATGGCCGCTTCGTTCGCGCCTCCATGCAGGGGGCCGCGCAGCGCGCCGATGGCGCCGGTCACGGCCGAATAGAAGTCCGGCAAGGTGGAGATGATGGTGCGCGCGGCAAAGGTCGAGGCGTTAAACTCGTGCTCGGCGTAAAGGATGAGCGAAACATCAACGGCGCGCCGGTAGAGCTCGTCCGGTTTTTTCCCGTGCAGCAGATGGAGGAAGTGACCCGCGCTGCTATCATCGTCGGTCTCTGTGTCGATTCGTTCGCCGCTCAAGTGAAAGTGATGCCAGTAGAGAAGGATCGAGCTAAAGCACGCGATCAGCCTGTTGGCGACGGCGATCTGGTCCCGGGATTTTCCTTCAGGCTCGAGTGTCCCGAGCGCCGAGCAGCCCGTTCGCATCGCATCCATGGGATGAGCGTTTCCCGGCACCTGCTCCAGAACGACCTTGAGCGGTCGGGGCAGCGCCCGCAGGTTGAGGAGCTTTTTCTTGTAATCGCTCAGCTCCGACTTTGCGGGCAAACGGCCATACACGAGAAGGTATGCCACTTCTTCGAACGTTGCCTGTTCGGCGAGATCGTTGATGGAATAGCCGCGGTAGGTCAGTCCCTTGCCTTCTTTACCGACTGTGGCAATCGCCGTGCGTCCCGCAATCACTCCGGCGAGACCGGCGGCGCTGTCTTTTGCCATCTGCCTGCCCTCCGCGGTCACAGTTACACCCGCCATCTTTTCATTGCAAGCAACGCCAAAGTCTCCTCCACAGGCTCGGCTCCCCGTCAAAAAGTGGTAAAAGAGAGGGCTTTCGTATTCGTGTTCGGGGAACTAAGGACAAGGCTGAAGGATAAGGCGAAAGGAAGAGCAAGGAAAAAGCTAGCCGAGATCCGGGGCAAAACGGATCGCCTCATCGATTTTCTGGATCTTCTCTGGTGACAGTGTTGCGATTCGCTGTTTAACGAGGGACTTGGGCAAAGTCGTAATATCGTCCAGGTTCACAACGCAACGGGTAGGCATTCCGTCGCTTTGATCCAGGAAAACCTCCACAGGGATGTCGCGTATAGTGCGCGTTACCGGCGCAATGGTAACGGCAGCCCGCACACGGTACGCCGAATCCCGGCTTAAGAGCACCGCAGGTCGCCGGCCGGCCGGCGCAGGCATCTCAACCCACCAAACTTCGCCGCGCTTCATCTACCACTTTTCTTTTGGCAGTCGCCTGGAAAGCAATCTAACTGAAGCCTCAGCCCAGTCTAGTGCTTCCGGCTTCTTCCGGTACCCTTCCACGTACAGACGGTCCAGCTCTTTAGCGCGCAAACTCTTCAAGCGCTCTTTGCAGGCCTCCCGAATAAAAGCGGCTCGACTCTCAGCGACTACACCCGCGGTGGCATCGATGCGCTCCAGCAGCTCGTCCTCGATCGGGACTTGTATAATTTTCTTTGCCTTACTTTTAGCCATAACAGATACCACAATCTATTATGTAATCTTTGCCATAATGTTCTACCTAATTCAACAGGAGCGCGAAGTGCAGGCCCTTGACACACAGCCTCTGATTTAGGTACTCGCTTCTTATGACCCGACATCCCGGCGGGTAAAATTTTCGGGAGAATAGGAGACCTTATCGTGTCTTTACCCCAGAGCTTCAAAGCGATGGTCGTTACGGAAACGGCCGACAAGAAATTCATGAGAAAGGTTACTCACAAGAGTTTGGCCGATCTGCCGGCGGGCGAACTTTTGATCGAGGTCAAATACTCCTCTTTGAACTACAAGGACGCCCTTTCGGCGAGCGGTAACAAAGGGGTGACACGGAAATATCCCCACACCCCCGGAGTTGACGCCGCCGGTGTCGTCGCCGAGAGCGCAAGCCCGAAGTTCGCGCCGGGAGACCAGGTCATCGTGACCGGATTTGATCTGGGCATGAATACCTCCGGCGGTTTCGGCCAGTACGTTCGCGTGCCGGCCGCCTGGACGGTGAAGCTCCCGGAAAATCTCACGCTGAAGGAAAGCATGATCTACGGCACGGCCGGTCTCACCGCGGCGCTTTGTGTCCTTGGCATGGAAGACCACGGGCTTAAACCGGATCAAGGAGAGGTCCTGGTCACGGGCGCAACGGGCGGCGTGGGTAGCCTGGGTGTGGCGATTCTCGCCCGGTCCGGATACCACGTCGTGGCGGCAACCGGAAAAGAGACAGAAAAGGAATACCTCACGCGCCTGGGAGCCAAAGAGGTCATTTCACGAGAGGCTGCCAACGACACTTCCGGCAGGCCTCTCCTCAAACCGCGCTGGGCCGGCGTGCTGGACACGGTTGGAGGAAACTTTCTGGCGACCGCTATCAAGTCGACCAAATACGGCGGTCCCGTCGCCGCCTGCGGCATGGTCGCCTCTCCGGATTTATCTCTTACCGTATTTCCGTTCATCCTTCGGGGCGTCTGTCTCCTGGGAGTCGATTCAGTCGAATGTTTAATGGATCGCCGGCTGCAGGCTTGGAACAAGATCGTCCGCGAATGGAAACTGGGAAATCTCGACCTCTTGTGCTCTGAATGCCCGCTCGAAGATCTAGGCGACAAGATCGACGCGATCCTTCAAGGCAAAATCAGGGGAAGGGTCGTTGTGAATCCGAATTGAGAGAAGGTCTCGCGTGTCTGACCGACAAAACAGCGCGAATCTCGGGATCTTTCTCGACATCATCCAGGGCCTGGTGCAGTTCCTTGATTAAACTCCGGCTGATCGCGTTCATCGCCTCCGGACGATTCAGCGTGATAAGAATGCCTCTGCGTTGTTTCTGGTAGAGAATCTCCTTGTATTCGGCCATGCTCACTCCTTTCGGATCTGCCGCCGCAGCGAGAGTCTGCGCTTATCAGGAGACCTTATCTGAAGTTCTTCCGGCAAGTTGAAATCCATCTTTACCCCCCGTCCTTAAAACCTCTCCCAATTTTCGATTTTAGATTTTAGATTCAATCCAAAATTGGCAATCCAAAATCTAAAATTATTTATTTCTCCCACTTATACGCGCCCAGGCCCGGCTGGTATCTCTTGTCTCTGAACTGTTGAATACCCGGCCGTCCCCCATGCTGCCGTGTCACGCGGTCCGAAATGAGACCGGAAATTTCGTAGGCCACGTCCGGAGGAGAGTAGAATGTGTAGTACCAGGCCTCTTTGACGGCCTTCAACGCAACCGGGTCCTTTTCGAGCAGATTGTTGGCAATCTCCATCGTCTCTTTTTCCAGATCGGCGCGGGGAACCGCTTTAGTGATCAAGCCGATGCGCTCAGCCTCCTTCGCGGTAAAGGTCTTACCCGTCAGGGCATAGAAAAGCCCGTGTTTCGGCTGGAGATGTTCGGTCAGCACGATCGTGACCTCTCCGCCGGGAAAGTGGCCGAAATTGACCTCGGATAAACCGAAGGTTGCGTCTTCGGCGGCGATAGCGATGTCACAGGCGGTGACGACCGTGAAGCCGCCTCCGAAACACCAACCGTTGATCATGGCGATGACCGGCTGCGGCATCGTGCGGATCAGCTCGTTGCGCCAGAGCCGGGACAAGCGGCGCACCTCATCTCGAACGCTCTGCGGCTGCGAGTCCATCTCCAGAAAATACTGCTTCAGATCCTGACCGGCGCAAAAGCTCGGACCCGCTCCCGTCAAGATGATAACCCGCGTTTCTTTGTCGTATCGGAGCTCGTTCAGCGCGGCGTACATGTCGCGGTGCAGCTGGGGGCTCATCGCGTTGCGCTGCTCCGGCCGATTGAACGTAATCGTCGTGAGCCCATTCTCTTTCTTGATGAAAATCGTCTCGAAGTTTGCTTCTGCCATGTTTTAGTACCTCCTTGATTTCATTATTCAAACAAAAACGGGCCGACAATTTTGACTAATTCCTCGGGCTTCTCATGCGGGACATGGTGGCCCGAGCCGGGAATCTCCACGAGGGTCCCATTTTTAAAAAGGCCAGTGCGAGAGGCGCGGGATGATTTCATAAAATCGCCATCACCACCGTAGACCAAAAGCGTAGGGCAGTCGATGCGCTGAATGAAGGCCTTGATTTGGCTCTCCGAGAAAGAGGAAAACGAGTGAAACCGCATCCGGGGATCGTATTTCCACGCCAATCCTTTATCGGTGTTTCTGCTTCCAAAACGGACCATGTGTACGGCTGCTGCTTCAGGGATTTGCGGGAATCTCTTCTGAATCGCTTTGGCTGCCTCTGCCACGGTTGGATAACAAGAGTTTTCAGTCTCTGCTCCGCTGCCATCCAACCACCGGGCCAAGAGCTCAGGAACATCCGTTCCCGCCCTGGCATAAGGGCCCGTCGCCTCGATAAGGACGAGTTTTTTGACCTGCGCCGGAAAACAAGCGGCAAAGAGCATGGCCACGCTTCCCCCCAGGGAGTGGCCGACGAGGGTGAAGGAATCCTTTTCTAAATGGCGCGCCAGTCCTTTAAGATCGATGAGAAAATCCTCATGCCGATAGCCCCGTTCAGGAGGCGGCCATTCGCTGTCTCCATGGCCGCGCAGGTCCAAAGCCACGATGTGAAGAGGGTGATAGGTCTGAGCCAACAGCGCTTCGACAAAAAAATCCCAACTGCGCGAGTGATCCCTGTTGCCATGGACTAGAATCAGCGAATCATGGTCCGGATTTCCCCGCTCGACATAGTGGAGCTTTAAGCCATCGCTGGAAAAGTATCGATCTCTTGGTTGCGTAGTCTTATCGTTCATCTGCTTTCTTACGACGACCTCTCACCCTTTAACCCCTTTATTTCGCGCCCAGCTCTTTTAACGCCTCTTTTAGATAACTCTGATCGACGTACTTCGCGGGACCGGGCAGCGGGGCCTTGAGCAGGCCCTGCTCGCCATAAATCTGGATGACGGTTTGAATCCCTTCCAGATTAACATCAGCTTCCGGATGCCAGATGCGGTTTTCTATATAATATTCCCAACCTTTACGGGCATGCGCCGGCTTGAGCTTCATCTCCTTGGTTAAGAAGTCAATCGCCGGCTCTTTGTTTTCATAGAGCCAGCGCATGGCCAGGGCCATGGCCTTCATGAAACGGACCACGAGGACACGGTTCTTCTCCGCCCAGGAGCGCTTTACCGACAACACTGTGAGCTGATAATTAGGGATGACATCCGCTACCCGCCCGATGACATTAAATCCCATCTCCGCGGCCTCAAAGCCGAGAGGAATGGCGATAATAGAAGCGGCGATCTGGCCCGAGGAAAGGGCTTGAAAGGACGGGGCCGATCCCCCAACATTAATGAGATTATAATCACGCGGATAGTCGAGACCCTTGGCCTTGAGCACCCGGCGCAAAACAAAGGCGGTCCCCGAGGTGAGGCCGGAAGAGCCGATCGTCGCCCCGCGCAAATCCTCGTAGGTTTTATAGCCTTTGCCTCCCATGATGAAGTGAGTAAGGCCATTAATGACGCCGCCGATCGCGGCGACGTCCATACCACGTTCGACGGCCGCAATCGGAGCATCGGCAGCGCCAGCCGCAACAAAAACCGATCCCCCTACCAGCGCCATCAGGGATTTTTCCGCCCCGCTCATCAGGACCAACTGCACGTCGAGAGCTTGACGGTCAAAAAAACCCTGCTTCCAGGCAACCCAGACCGGGCTATAGCCTAAAGTCTTGGAGGAGGCGCTGATCGGGAATTTAATCTTCTCCTGTCCAAAACATGGGAAGGAAAGCAGGAGGAGCGCCAGGAAGGATACGCCTCGAAAGAGGCGGCGCCCTTTGTACTTTGAGGATAAAATTTTCATCTTGCTCCCCTCCTCTAATAAGAGTACTTTGAGACCCTCTTACCACGTCTGGAAGAAAATAAAAGAGAAGAAAACATCTGTTGACCCGCCAAAGGGCTCTGTGGTAAGCGAGTGTCGGATGGGATGTTTCTTTATAGAAAGGGAACCCGCCAAATGAAGCTCAGACCACAGGTTATCTTTAGTCTCTTGGTTGTCCTATTCTTTGCCGTTTTTGTATACGAGGCCAGAGACTGGCGTCTGCAGGCGCGTCTCTACCCCTGGGCGATCGGGGTTCCGATGCTGGTGCTGTCCCTGATTCATATTATCCGGGAGTTAATGGGACGGGATAAGAAGCCATCAAGCCAGTCCTCCAATGCTCCGGTTGATTTCTCGTTCACAAAAGGCATAGACCCCGCTCTCGCCCGGCGCCGGGCAATTAACATTTTCTGCTGGATTTTTGGCTTTTTTGCCGGCATCTGGCTCTTCGGTTTTGCCATCGCCATCCCGGCGTTTGTCTTTCTCTATTTAAAGGTTCAGTCGGGGGAGGGATGGGGACTATCGCTCGCGCTCACCGGGGGCGCGTGGTTCATGTTATGGGGGCTTTTTGATTGGCTGTTGCATCTCCCCTTCCCTGACGGGCAGCTCCTTATTTGGATAGGTTTAACTTAACAGTGGAGGTGATTTATGAAATCGCGCTCTGGTATCTTTAAAAGGTTCAAGGGTTTCAGGGTTCAAGGGTTCAAAAATCGAGGATCGAGGATAGAGAATGGAGGATGGCGGCGGAATGCGATCTTCTATCTTCGATCTTCTATCCTCGCTCTTTTGATCTCTTTACCTTTTGATCTATCTTCTGCGTCGGCGCAAGAGCCTTTCTACAAAGGCAAGACGATTCGAATTGTCGTAGGCCTCAGCGCCGGGGGCGGCTATGACCGGGCGGCCCGGCTTATTTCCCGCTACATGGGGAAATATATTCCAGGAAATCCCGACATGATCGTCCAGAACATGCCGGGGGCAGGAGCCGTCATCGCGGCGAACTATGTTTTCGGTGTAGCAAAACCGGACGGACTCACCCTCCTGATGCCGCACAATAATGTTTATCTAAACCAGCTCGCCGGACACTCAGAGGTCAAATTCGACTTGCTGAAGTTTCACTGGATCGGCGCCGCGGAAAAGGACGACATGATGGTCTTCATGCGATCCGACGCTCCCTACAAGTCTATTGGAGACGTTGTTCGGGCCAAGGAGCCGCCTAAATGCGGCTCTACGGGAGCGGGGAGCTCCGACTACGTGATGTCAAGAATTCTCGAAGAGACCATCGGCGCCAAGATCAACAACGTCGTAGGCTATCCGGGAAGCAGTGAAATAGCCCTCGCGGTCGAGCGGGGAGAGGTGATCTGCATGGGATTGACCGTATCAACCTTCTTCACCCGGGAACCCTTTCGAAGCTGGCAAAAGAAGGTCTTCGTTCGTTTCCTGGCGCAGAGCGGTCGCAACCGAGACCCCCGGGTGACGGATGCCCCGACCGTTTACGAGCTCATGAAGGAATATAAAACTGCGCCCACGAGCCGACGCGTCGCCGAGGCCATGCTTGCAGGGGGTGAATGGGCGCGGTCTATGCTGGTCTCTCCGGGAACACCTCCAGACAGGATCAAGATCCTCCGCGACGCCCACGACAAGACGATGAAAGACCCGGAACTCATCGCCGAGGCCAAAAAAGGGAGAGTCGATATAAAATCGACAAGGGGCGAGGAACTCCAGGGGATTGCCAAAGAGGCCATGGAACAGCCGCCTGAGGTGATCGAGCAGATCAAGAAACTATTTGTGCAATGAGGTGTTTATGAAAAAACGCACGACCATCACGGCCATGGCCTTTTCTCTCTTGATTTCCTTGGTGTTGAATCTGGAGTTCATTCCAAGCCTTCAGGCTCAAACCGAGCCTTTCTATAAAGGTAAGACCATCAGGATCGTCGTGGGTTTTACCCCCGGGGGCTTTTATGACCGTTGGGCGAGGCTTCTCGCCCGCCACATGGGAAAACATATCCCGGGAAACCCCGATTTCATTGTCCAGAACATGCCCGGCGCTGCAACAGTGATAGCAACCAACTACGTCTATAGCGTGCCCAAACCGGATGGCTTAACTCTGGGCATGCCCAGCGCGAACATCTACATGGACCAGCTCGTGGGACGCAAAGAAGTTCAGTTTGATGTGCGAAAACTCCTCTGGATTGGGACTCAGGATAAAAGGCATTTGGTCTTCTATATGCGAGCCGATAGCCCCTATAAGTCCATCGGAGATATCATCAAGGCCAAGGAGCCGCCCAAATGCGGCGAGACCGGCACGACCAGTTCCGGCTATCTCCTTATAAGGATCATTCAGGAAGTTTTAGGAGCAAAAATAAATACAGTGCTGGGCTATCCGGGCGGTAGTGAGGTCGACCTGGCGGTGGAAAAGGGAGAGGTTGTATGCCGGGGAATGAGCGTCGACCCCTACTTTGGGCGGGAGCCCTTTATCGGTTGGAGCAAAAAGGCGTTCGTTCGCCTACTCGTTCAAACCGGGAAAAAACGGGATGCAAGGGCGCCTGATGTGCCGACGATTTATGAGATTATGGATCAATATCAGACTCCCGATATCAGTCGCCGCGTAGTCCAGGTTATACTGGCGGGCGCTGAATTTGGCAGCCCGACATTCGCCTCCCCTGGCACTCCGGCGGACCGGGTAAAGCTTTTACGCGAGGCCCACGCCAAGTCCATGAAGGATCCCGAGCTTTTGGCTGAGGCTAAAAAGGGGAAAATGGATATGGACCCATCTACAGGCGAAGAGCTAGAGGCCTTGACCAAAGAGGTGATGGGTCAACCTCCAGAGGTCATCGAGCGGGCAAAAAAGATCGTGGGACAATAAGGCTCTCCGGGCATTTGCTACAGTTCTAAAGTGAAAACCAAGCGCACGGAAGGATCAGTGATATGAAAAGAACTATCTTTGCTCTGCTATTTTTCCTGGCATGGAGCTCCACCCTCTGGGCTCAAGAATCATTTTATCAGGGTAAAGCGATAAGGATCATTATAGGATCTTCCGCCGGAGGGGGCTACGACCTATGGCCCCGCTTTGTTGCACCCTACCTGGGGCAATACATCCCAGGGAAGCCCGATATCATCGCGCAGAACATGCCCGGCGCAGGCTCCATGGTGGCTGCTAACTATGTTTACGGTGTGGCCAAGCCGGACGGACTGACTCTCGGGGCTATAAACCCGGCGCTTTATTTTGATCAGCTTGTGGGGCGCAAAGAGGTCCGGTTTGACTTTTCAAAGTTTGCCTGGATTGGCTCTCCTGAGCAAAATGAGATCCTGCATTATATACGTGCGGACACCCCTTACCGCACGGTAGAAGAGCTTCGTAAGGCGAAAGAACCGCCCAGGTGCGGTAGCTCAGGCACCGGCACGACCGGGCACTATGTACCGAGGCTTCTGGAAGAGATCCTGGGAATCAAATCTAAAATTGTTGACGGCTATCAAGGTGGGGCCGAGATTGACCTGGCCGTCGAGAGAGGTGAAGTGGTTTGCTGGTCCCCGCTTGTAGCGACTTACTTCGGCCGGGAACCTTACATGAGTTGGCGCAAAAAAGGCTTTACCCGTGTTCTCCTTCAGACAGGGAAAAAGCGGGATGCAAGATTACCTGATGTTCCCACGATCTACGAGATCATGGATCAATATAAAACACCGGAATCGGGCCAGAGGCTGGCAAGAGTCGTCTTAACCGCTGTCACCCTCGGTCGTCCCATTATGACTACCCCGGGCGTTCCACCAGAGCGGGTAAAAATCCTGCGCGAGGCCTACGCCAAAGCGCTGAGCGACCCAAAGCTTCTGGCCGAGGCCAAGAAAAGAAACTGGGAGGTAAACCCTCTCAGTGGTGAAGAGATGGATGCCTCAGCGAAAGAGGTTATTGCTCAGCCCCCGGCCGTGATTGAACGAATGAAATGGGTTTTAGGACGATAGGAGGGCGTTATGTTTGAGAAGCTCAAGCGTTCAAGGGTTGAAGGGATCAAGGGTTTTATCCTTTTAACCCTTTATCTCTTAATTCCTTTATCCCTTACCGCACCCGCTTTGGCTCAGGCGCCTTTCTATCAGGGTAAGACGATCAGGATCGTGGTCGGCTATCTCTCGGGTGACAGCCACGATCAATTGGCGCGCGTCACCGCCCGCCACATCGGTAAACATATCCCCGGAAGTCCGGACACCATCGTGCAAAACATGCCGGGCGCCGGCTCCATCATCACGGCCAATTACGTCTACGGCGTGGCAAAACCCGACGGGCTGACTCTTGGATCGATCTCTCCGGCGCTCTATTTCGAACAGCTCACCGGGCGTAAGGAGGTCCAATTTGACTGGCCGAAATTCACCTGGCTCGGCTCGCCGGAACATAACGGGCAGCTACTATTTATGCGGGCGGATACCCCTTACAAGACCTTGGACGATATTCGCAAGGCTGCCGAGCCGCCCAAGTGCTCAGCCACCGGCTCAGGCACGAGCGGCCACTTCATTCCCAGGCTTATAGAAGAGACTCTAGGGCTTAAATTCAGGCTGGTGACTGGCTATCCGGGCGGTGGCGAGCAGGACCTGGCGCTTGAAAGAGGAGAGGTGCAATGCCGCGCAATAACCATCGCGGCCTTTTTCGCCCGCGAGCCATTCCTTACCTGGAATAAAAATGGATTTGTCCGCATACTCGTTCAAACGGCGCGCAAACGGAATCCCAAAATACCCGACGTTCCCACGATCTTTGAACTCATGGAGAGAGACAAAACTCCCGAAGCGAGCCGGCGTCTGGCCACGGTGATCCTGGGCGCGGGCGGGTTCGGCTCCTGGCCTATAGTATCCTCGCCGGGCATCCCAAAGGAAAGGGTAACAATCCTGCGCGAGGCCTACGCCAAGACAATGAAAGACCCTGACTTCTTGGAAGAGGCGCAAAAGAGGGGCTGGGAGATCAAACCCATCGGCGGCGAAGAGATGGAAGTCCTCGCCAGGGAGGTAACCGTGCAGCCGCCGGAGGTTGTTGAGCGGATGAAAAGATTGCTGGGAAAATAGCTCGCAGGAGCCACACGCATAAGTTAATGGCAGGGACCCTAACAGAAATTCCTCGTAAGGAAAGGAGAACGGTATGAAAAAGCTTTTCTGCACTCTCTTCTTTTTTCTCCTCTGGAGCGCCCATCTGCAGGCCCAGGCGCCGTTTTTTCAGGGTAAGACCATAAGCATCTTCGTGGGCACCAAGGCGGGAGATGTCTATGATCTGTATGCCCGTCTTTTAGCGCAGCACATGCCCAAGCATATACCAGGCAACCCCAACATCATTGTTCAGAATATGCCCGGGGCAGCCTCTTTGATCGTCGCAAATCACGTCTATAATGTGGCCAAGCCTGATGGACTGACCATCGGCGCGATCTACCCGGCGCTCTATTTTGACCAGCTCATTGGCCGGAAAGAAATCAAGTTTGACTGGGCCAAGTTTGCCTGGATTGGCAGTCCCGTGACTTCCAATCATCTCCTCTACATGCGCGCTGATACGCCTTACAAAACCATGGCCGACGTCCGTAAAGCCTCGGAGCCGCCCAAGTGCGGGGCAACCGGGACAACCTCAACAGCCTACTGGGTTCCCAAGCTTCTGGAGGAAGTGATCGGAACAAAATTCAATATCGTTATGGGGTACCAGGCCGGGCAAGATATCGACCTGGCCGTGGAGAGAGGCGAGATGCAGTGTCGCGCCTTTACCATCACGGCCTTCTTTGCCCGCGAGCCTTTCACCACCTGGCGTAAGACGGGCTTTGTTCGCGTTCTCGCTCAAACCGGTCGCAAACGGGACCGGCGATTGCCCGATGTCCCTACGATCCATGAGTTCATGGACCAATACAAAACGCCGGAATCAGCGCGTCGCCTTGCTACTTTGGTTCTGGCCGCCGGCGACTTCGGCCGTCCCTACGTCTTGCCTCCGGGCACACCTGGGGATACGGTCAAAATCATCCGTCAGGCATTTAGCAAGACCATAAACGATCCGGAGGTCAAGGCTGATGCGGAGAAGAAAAAACTTGAGATTGACCCGACCTCCGGCGAGGAGCTCGAGACCTTAGCTAAGGAGGTCACGACCCAGACCCCGGAAATCATTGAGCGGATGAGAAAAATGTTAGGGAAATAATTCTGCAACCAGGGAGGCGTTATGTTTGAGAAGCCCAAGGGTTCAAGGGTTGAAGAGATCAAGGGTTTTATTCTTTTAACCCTTTATCTCTCTATCTCTTCATCCCTTGCCACACCCGCCTTGGCCCAGGCCCCTTTTTATCAGGGGAAAACTGTCAAGATTGTTGTCGGCAACACCGCTGGGGGCTTTTACGACCGCTGGGCTCGCCTTCTCGCCCGCACCATGCCCAATTACATACCGGGAAATCCGGACTTCATCGTCCAGAACATGCCGGGAGCAGGCTCCATTGTCGCCACCAATTATGTCCATAGCGTCGCCAAGCCTGACGGCCTGACCATTCTGATGCCCAATAGCGCCATCTATCTAGACCAGCTCGTAGGACGGAAGGAGGTCCAGTTTGATCTGCGGAAGTTTGCCTGGATCGGCTCTCCGGTGAGCGAGCCGATGCTCCTTTATATGCGCGCCGACGCCCCATATAAATCCATCGCAGATATCCGCAAAGCCAAGGAGTCCCCCAAGTGCGGCTCCACGGGCACATCCAGCTCGGACTTCATCCTGGCACGGCTTCTCGAAGAGGTTTTACCGCCGTTAAAAATCCGCACGGTGCTCGGTTACCCGGGTGGCTCCGAAATCGATCTGGCGGTCGAGCGCGGGGAGGTGCAATGCCGTGGCATGACCGCTTCGCCCTTCTTTGGCCGGGAGCCTTTCCTGACATGGCAGAAAACGGGCTTTGTCCGCGTTATCATCTATACCGGACAGAAGCGTGACCCAAGAATTGCTGATGTTCCCACCATCTATGAGCTTTTCGACAAAGAAAAAGTACCCGAAGCGGAGCGCAGGGTCGCTGAGGTCATACTGGCCGCCGAGGGATTTGGACGTCCTCTGCTCGCAGCCTCCGGCACCCCGGCAGAAAGAGTCAAGACCCTGCGCCATGCCTTTGCTAGTGTAATGAAGGATCAAGAACTCTTAGCCGAGACTAAAAAGGGGAAGATGGATGTAGATCCGGCAAGCGGCGAAGAGCTGGAGGAATTGGCAAAAAGAATTATGGATCAACCGCGAGAGGTCATTGAACGAGTAAAAAAATTCTTAGGAAATTAATTTCTCGCCAAACGGCCTCCCCATAAGGAGACTCGCACGGCGGTAAAAAAAGAGTTGACGGAGACTCCATTTAAGTGAGATAAGCATGCACATTATTAGAATGGGGGTATCAGGGAATGCCATTTGATCTAGTCATTCGTAATGGACTGGTCATCGACGGCACGGGAAGCCCGGGAATCGAGGCCGACGTGGCGGTTGAAGGGGATAAGATCTCAGCTATAGGAAAACATCTAGGTTCAGGGAAAAAAGAGATCGACGCGGCGGGCAAGGTGATCGCTCCGGGATTCATCGATTCCCACACCCACATGGATTACTTTCTCGTTCTCTATCCCCACGGCAACCCGGTGGTGAATTTCGGCGTGACCACGATCGTGATCGGCGACTGCGGCGCATCCTGCGCCCCGGTGCCGTCCAAGAGCGAGCCGCTCAATGTCCTGATTAACTACCTGCGCCGCGTCCTGGACAAATATGTGGATGCAAAGGACTGGAAGTGGCAGACCTTCCCTGAGTATCTTGCCTATCTCAAAGGCAGGGTCGGGATCAACGTCGGCGCCCTGATGCCCCATACTCCGGTGCGGCTTACGGTGATGGGGGAAGCGGCCTATGAGCGAGAAGCGCGGCCGGAAGAACTCGACGCCATGAAGAGGATGGTGCGTGAGGGTATCGAAGCCGGGGCCATCGGTTTCTCTTCGAGTCCACGGGGAGGGCCGGCCGTACATGCGGGCACACCGAGCACTTTCGCCAGTCAACAGGAAATCATAGAGCTGGCCAACCTGGCCGCGGAATATGGAGGATGCTTCCAATTCAACGGCTTCGGCAACCTGCTCAAACCCGAAAGCGGCTTTCCGGCGCTGGTAGAAAAGATCCGCGCGCGGATGATCGGCAACGAGTTCCGGCTGCGTCCGGGGGAAAAAGACGATGGGCCGCGGGCGATTGCATACATGGAGGAAGCGAAAAAAAAGGGGAAAGACATCTACGGCGTGGTCATCCCCTACCAGCACATCAGGCGCTTCGGGATCGAGGATTGTTTCTTTTTCGAAGGGCTTCCGACATGGGAAGCGATCAGGAAAGCGCCGGCAGGGATGCGACGGCAGTTGGAGGACCAAAACGTTCGCAGGAAATTAGAGGAGGAAAGGATCGGGGGCGCCGGCCAACCCGCCTTTCCCGAGTGGCTCGGCTGGGGAAGAGTAGTCTTCGAACGTATGGAGAAAACCAGCCTCAAATCCGTGGAAGGCAAGAACGCGGAAGAGATCGCCCGCATGACCGGGAAATCTCCCGGAGATGCCTTCTTCGATACCTGGCTGCAGGATGATCTTCGCTCCCGCTGCGTTTATCTGGGATCTGCCAATGGTCACGAGGAGATCCTCGCGGGAATGATCAAAAGCCAGCGGGGGTTGATCGGGACCGACGTGGGGGCCCATCTCGACCGTTTCTTCTGGCACGGCGCCCCGGCGCGCGTCCTGGGATACTGGTGCCGTGAGAAGAAACTCTTCACCCTGGAAGAAGCGGTATGGAAGCTGACCGGATTCCCGGCCTCAAAGCTCAAACTCAACCGCGGCTTGCTGAAGGTGGGGTGGCCCGCAGATATCACGGTCTTCGATCCCGATACGTTCGAGGACCTCGTTAGTGAGGAGCTTCCTGAAAAAGTTGATGCGCAAGAGGTGCGCCGCCACCCGCCGGGTATGCAGGCAGTTGTGGTGAACGGGAAAACCGTCGTTGAAGGAGGGGAATGCATGGATATCTTTCCGGGCAAGGTGACCCGGCAAGAGATTTGCATTCCGATTGGCTAACATGATTGAGGCATTCGTAAGCGGTTTCTGGCAAGTGCTGGCCTGGCCGGCCTTTGGTTATCTGCTGATTGGCATTGCGATCGGCTTCTTCGTCGGACTTCTTCCAGGGCTGGGTGGCCTTGCGACGCTGGCTTTGATGCTGCCCTTTTCTTACACGATCAAGCAGCCAGTCGAGGCGTTTTGTTTTCTTTTGGGCATGCTCGCCGTAACCGGGACGACCGGGGATATCACGTCTATCCTGTTTGGCATTCCGGGAGAGGGCTCTTCTGCCGCTCTCATTCTCGATGGCTACCCGATGTCGAAAAAGGGCGAGGCGGGAAGGGCTCTCGGGGCGGCGATCATGAGCTCCGTTTTTGGGGCTATTATCGGTGCGCTGTCGCTTGCCCTGTCGATCCCGATTATGCGACCGCTTGTCCTTCTCTTCGGCTCGCCTGAGCTATTCATCATTGCCGTCATGGGAGTCACCTTTATTGGCACGCTAGCCGGGTCATCACTGACTAAGGGACTTCTGGCTGGTGGGGTCGGGTTGATGCTTGCGGCGATCGGCGTCGACCCCCAGACCGGCGCCCTGCGCTACACCTTCGGCTCGCTCTACCTCTGGGACCGCCTTGACATCATTCCGGTGGTCGTGGGCCTGTTCGCGATTCCTGAGATTGTGGACCTGGCAGTCAGGGGGACGAGTATTTCTGAGGTCCCAAAGACGAAACTGGTTGGAGTGATGGAGGGGGTTAAGGATACCTTTCGCCATTTCTGGCTTACCATGCGCTGTAGTCTCATTGGCGTCTATTTTGGCGTGCTTCCGGTTTTGGGCGCCAATGTTGCCCAATGGATCGCATACGCGCACTCAGTGCAAGGAGTGAAGGACGCAGGGAAGGGGGCCGTAGAAGGGGTGTTAGGTCCGGGGGCCGCGAATAATTCTACCCGTGGCGGTGATCTCATTCCCACCGTAGCATTCGGCATCCCCGGCAGCGGAAGCATGGCCCTTTTACTTGGCGCGCTTCTGATCGTCGGCCTCAATCCGGGTCCGGAGATGCTCAAGCAGCACCTGGACGTGACCTTCGCCATGGTTTGGGTGCTGATCATTGCCAATTTGATCGTCGCCGGTTTGTGTTTTTTGATTTTGAATCAGCTTGCCGCGCTCACTTTTATCCGTGGCTCACTCTTGATCCCCTTTCTTTTGTTCTTCGTTTTTATCGGCTCCTTTACTGCGAACAACAGCCTTAACGATCTTATATGCACGCTGATCTTCGGGGTGATCGGTTATTATATGGTCCTCCATGGCTGGCCCAGACCGCCTCTGATTCTGGGGCTTATCCTGGGAAAGATTGCTGAGAACTACCTGTGGATTTCGACCGCCGCCTACGGGGCAAAGTGGCTTCTTTTCCCGAGCGTGCTTTCCCTCATCATTCTCACGGCAGTCGTCGTTGGCTACCCCATCATCAAAGAGAAAAGAGGTAAGGCAAAGTACGAACGGCCGGAAGATGCGATCTAATCTTCCTGGATCGGTCCGAGATCGAGGCAATGCCCTAAACCAGGACGATGCCTAACCGCACCATCGACATCCACCATCACTATATCCCGCTATCCCTGCTGGAAGAGGCCAAACGCCACGGCAATGCCTTAGGCGTAGAAGTCACTGGGACCAAAAGCGGAGAGACAACCCTCTCCTTCTCCGGCGGTCCTAAATTCTCTCTCAATCCGAATCTTTCGGAACTGGAGCGGAGATTCGAGATCATGGAGAAGGGAAAGATCGCCATTGCTGCGCTGATCGCCCACACGGCGAGTCTCGGCTATCGTCTGGACGGCGAGCGCGGAGAGCGCTGGTGCCACCTTTACAACGAGGGGCTTCACGAGCTTGTGCAAAACCATCCAGGCCGCTTCGTTGCCCTGGCCGCGGTGCCGCTGCAGGAGCCGCCCCGGGCAGCTGCGGTTTTAGAGTATGCCGTCCGCGAGCTTAATTTTCGCGGCGGCTACATCGGCTCGAACGTGAATGGCAAATATTACAACAGTCCTGAGTTCGATCCGTTTTGGAAAAAGGCCGAAGCGTTGGATACCCTTCTCGTCATGCATGCTGAAGATGTCGCCGGTTCGGAGCGGATGGAAGGCTACGGGCTCCGTTTGATCTGCGGCAATCCGGCAGATAGCGCCCTCTCACTGGGTTATATGACCTATAGCGGCGTGTTCGACAGATTTCCCAATCTCAAGCTCTGTGTGCTTCACGGCGGGGGATTCTTCCCTTACCACCTTGGCCGTTTTGACCAGGGCCATGCAGTTCGCTCCGGCTCCAGAGCTGCTCAGGCCTCCTCCCCACCGAGCGCTTACCTGAAGAACCTCTACTTTGACACGTTGGTCTATCGTGTGGACACCCTCGACTATTTGAGACGGATTGCAGGGGCAGACCATCTCCTGGTCGGAACGGATTATCCCTATACCCTGGGAGACTGGATGGCGGTCGAGAAAGTTGAGGCCCTGGAGTGCTCTGACAGGGAAAAGAAACTGATCCTCAACGGCAACGCCAGGCGGCTGTTAAAACTTCCAGCAGAGTGAACCCCCAAGAAGGAATCTCGTATCATTTGATGCTCCAGGGCTGAGGGTGGGAGTAGACCGCCAAGTTTATGCGGATGCGCAAAGCCCGACCCGAACGCTTCCGAATCTCGCTGCGCGACGAGACCGGCGGTACACCGCTCCCCCTCCCCGCGCGGCGCATGTGGCCCATAGGGATCTTCTTAGGGGTTGCGTTCCTGATCTTCGCCGGCATCGGCTGGAGCCAGATCGACTCGATGCGCGGCCACCAGGTCAGGAGCGTCTTCGATCTCGTCTTCATCCTGTTCCAGGGCTTCTGGGTGCTGGGCTGGTCGGTCGGCGTCTTCGTTCTGGGCGCGCTGACCGTCCTGCTCCTCTTTTACGGCGAATCCGCGCGGCTGCATGGCGAACGCCTGATCGTCACGCCACGCCTTGGCCCGCTGCGGATAAGTGTGGAGTACGATCTCGCAAAGATCCGCAACCTCCGGCTGGAGAGAGCCGGAGGACACTCCTGGGATTCTGTTCGGATACGGTTTGACTACGGCGGCGGTAGCACCGGTCTGGGCGATACGATGCCCCGGTCCGAAGCGGAAAAGCTGATCGCGGTAATCCGGCAGGCATCCCCCGACGCTTCCCGCGTCGAGGCAGACGAAATCTCGACGCCGTCCGTTCCACCACCCTCCAAGGCCCCCTCGCCGGTCCGGACGGCCGCTCCGCCCATACGCCAGGAGCCTCCTCCCTCGATTACATCCCCTTCGACCCTCGCCCTGATCGGGGCGAACCTGATCCCCCTAGTGGGGGTGCTCTTCCTGGACTGGAAGCTCGGCGACGTGATGGTCCTCTTCTGGGCCGAGAGCGCCGTGATCGGATTCTGGAACGTGATCAAGCTGGCGGTCGTCGGGAAATGGGCGGCTTTGTTCGCCGCCCCGTTTTTTGTCGGCCACTTCGGCGGATTCATGGCCGGCCACTTCCTGTTCATCTACTACCTGTTCGTTCGCGGGATCGACGCCGCCGGCCCCGAGCCTGGGGTGTGGGCCGCGCTGCTCGATCTCTTCGTCCCCCTTTGGCCCGCCCTCGCCGCCCTTTTTATCAGCCACGGTGTCTCCTTTTTCACGAACTACCTGGGCCGGCGCGAGTACCTCGGCACGGACCTGAAGACACAGATGGGCGAGCCCTACAAGCGGATCATCGTGATGCACCTCACCATCATCATCGGGGGTTTCCTGACGATGCTGCTCAGAACTCCCGCCGCGGCCCTGCTCCTCCTGATCGCCCTCAAGACTGCCACCGATCTGTACGCCCACCGCAAAGAGCACGCCCGGTAAGCCGGCGCTGATGGCTGATGCCTGTTGGAGATCACTCTCGATTCTTACGGGTCAGTGAGAGTGCGTTCGTGAGTTCTCGGCAGGTTTTTACTTTCCTTTGACCCGGACCAGCGGCAGAGAACCTTCCAGCTCCCCTTTCATGACCGGATGCTGATTTCCGCCTACTGAGCGCGACTTTTGGGCGACCTCCCGCTCGACATACTCGTAGAGCTCCTGGAGCGACACGATCCCGTCGCGATTCAAGTCCGCAGCCCCTTTCAGCCCCTGAACCAGATAGTAGGTGAAAATGCCATGGCCCAGCTCAGGCAGCTCGATGGAGACCTCGGCGGAGCGCGAGGCGGTGATAATCGCCCTTCCTTTGGATTGCGTTAGCCGCTCCAGGAAGAGATCATCTACATGTGCTGAACGCGTCTTCTTTGAGGCAAAGGTTCGCCCGCCTGCGGCCCCGCTGTAGCATGCATCGAGAAAGACCACGACCCGTTCAGCCTCGATGCGGGCGAAGATGGTCTGTAGCTCGTCCATCGGCAGCCCGCTGGAGTAGAGATCATCGGGCTCCGCGTCGCTGGGGACCAGATACTTGGCGAAGCCGTCCCGCTCGACTCCCTGCTGGTCCACTTCCGGCGCGCCGTGTCCGGCAAAGAAGATCACAACCGTGTCGTCCTTTTTTGCCGAGCGGGCGAGAAAAGTCCCAAGCGACCATTTGATGTTTCTGAGCGTCGGCTTCTTTTCCGTCCGGTCCGTGATGAGGAGTACATGTTCCTTCTTGAAACCTCCGGGACCGATCAGAACTTCGTAGAGGGCCTCGGCGTCAGGCACGGTGTAATGAAGTCTTGGGATCTCCGGGCTTTCATAGCGCCCGGTCCCAATCACCACCGCCCAGCGGTCTCGCGTGGGAGGGGGAGGCGGCGGCGCTTTGAGCCCTGCCACGGCGGCTTTGGGCCGCTCGTAAATGACGGTGCGAATCTCCTGACGAACATTACCGCCGGGCTCGCTGGCGGTGATTACGATAGCGTTGGCGCCCTCCCGCAGCTTTACCGGAGACGTCACGGCGACCGATTTCTGGGGGGTGCGCTCGCTCTGCTGGTGCACCTCAGAGCCGTTGAGGCTGACGCTGATTTTGGCGACTCCCTTGCTCGAAGTGACCACGGCGGCCACCACGCTCGCCTCCTCGGTTACGCGCGACCGATCCTCAGGGTAACGGAACGCCACAGTGAGGGGCGCCGGTTTCTCGTAGTGAATTGTGCGGACTTCCTGCTGGATCATCCCGTCGATATCGGCAGCAGTCACCACGACCGTGTTCTGCCCGTCGCGGAGCTTAACCGGAAGATTCAATGCCATAGTCCGCTGTGGTGTTCGCTCCTCCTGGCGTGAAAATTCGACGCCGTTGAGCGTCACGATAACCCGGCTGACTCCCTTGCCGCCGGACACCAGGCCGGCCAGCCCGATGCTCTCGTTCTCCACGCGCGCCTGGTCTCCCGGCGAGGAGATAGTCACCCGAAATGGCGGCAAAGCGGCCAGGCGTTGGGCCTCTTCCCGCGTCCGCGCCTCCGCCGTCTTCTGCGCCAATCGCTGCGCCTCTTCCCGGGCCCGCGCTTCCGCCTCCTTTTTTGCCAGGCGTTGGGCCTCTTCCCGGGCCGGAGTAGCGATAACGGGAGGTCGCTCCTTCGGAGCTGCTGCAACCGGCGCTGGCTTTTCGTAGAAAAGGGTTCGGGCCTCCTGGCGTCTCTCTCCGGCCGCATCAACCGCGGTCACGATTAAGACATTTCTCCCTTCCGTAAGCTTGAGCGGGAGGTCAAGAGCCACCTCGTCCTTAGGCGCGCCTTTCTCCTCCTGCCTGGAAATCTCAGCGCCGTTAAGCGTGACCGCAACCTGGCTGACTCCCTTGCCTGCGGTTGCTTTGCCCAGCAGCACGATCTGCTCGGTGGCGACTCGCGCCTGATCCTTAGGCTGCCTAAGGGCCAACTGGAGCGGCGCCGACTCCGGACGATCCAGGGCCACTACCTGGTTGTTTGCAAAACCTATCGGCGGTTTCCCTTGCACCCTGATGATTTGCCTTACTTCCGGCGCGTACCAGGTGGAAAACTCCCGCCACTCCCGATTCCCTGGCGGCCCAAGCAGAAACGAATAGGTGATGCGAAACGCCTTGAATGTGCCGGCGGGAACTGTGATGTCCTCGTACGCCTCGACCTTCCACTCAATGTTAAGCCTGCCGCCGCCGTCCGGCCTGCTCCAGAAGGTAAAGATCTTACCCGATTTTCCGACCTCCAGGGGCCAGCTGATGCTCGGCGGAGGCGTAAATTCCCACACGCTATTTCCTCTCTTTACCTTTGCAATCGTGAGGTCCTTAGTGAGGTGGATTTCCCGATCGCCTGCTGCCGCGAAGACATAGAGGTCGTTCTCGATCCTGATGAGGTCGTAAACCCCATATGTCAGTATCCACTTATCACCGGTGGTGTAGGTAGGCCGCTCCGCCCGCGGCGCCTGAGCCAAGGCAGGCATTGAAGATACAAGAAGCGACAGCCCGAGGAAGAAGAGCAGAGAAAACATCAGAAATAGATTTTACGCCGATAACTAAGCCCGTTCAAGAGCAAAAAAAGCCCTTAGGTTGACAAATGAGCGGCTATTTTGTTTAAGATTAAGAGCAATATTTTCTCGGCTCAGCCGGTTCACGAAGCGTAGAAGGAGGATGTCAGGATGCGCGAGAGTTCGCAGTTTCCCCGATTTTCCAAAAGCGAGATGACCAGCCGCCACGCGAGCGTGCGGAAGCTCATGGATCAGAACAACGTTCATACCCTGCTCGTTTACGGCGCCGGTCGCTACGCTTCAGAGATTTATTGGCTCACGGATTGGCCCGGGGGCCGGGAGGCCTACGTGCTGTTTCAGCAGGACCAGGAACCCGTGCTCCTCATGCAGCTCTACAACCACGTGCCGATGGCGCGCGTCCTCTCGGTTATCCGCGATGTCCGCTGGGCGGGCGCCAATACGGGAAACGGAGCCGCCGCGCTTCTTCAGGAGCGCGCTCTTTCCAATAAAAAGATCGGCCTGGTCGGCGCCATTCCCCACACGCAGTATCAAAAGATACGCGACCGATTCCCTCAGGCTGAATTCGCCGACCTCAACGGCAAGTTCAGGATGCTGAGAACCATCAAGAGTCAGGAAGAGATCGATCGCCTCCGCTTCGCCTCGAAGCTTACGGACCAATCGATGCAGACGCTTGCGGAGGGCATGAAGCCGGGCATGCGGGAAGACGAGCTGCCGGCCCTCATCGAACCCGCTTATCTCAAATCAGGGGGCTACGCGGGTATCCATTTCATGACCAGCATGCCGATGCGCGAGCCCCATTTTCCCGTCCCTTCGCAGTACCAATCGAATCGCCGTCTGCAGCGCGGCGATTGTCTGATCACCGAGATCAGCGGCGCCTATTGGGGTTACAGCGGACAGATCCACCGCACCTACTCGGTAGGCGAAGGGCCGACACCGGAATGGAAGAAACTGCATGATGTCGCGGTGGAAGCTTTCGAGCTCCTGGCGGGATCGATCAAGGACGGGACATCCACCCGCGAAGCCGAAGAGGCCGCAGAGATCATCCATCGCCGCGGCTACAGCATCTACGACGACCTGATTCATGGAGCCAGTCAGTACCCTCCTATCATTCAGAGCCGCACGACCGCCCGCCATGAAAGCGGCGAAGTGATCTTCCGCGAAAACATGGTGATCGTCATCCAGCCGAACGTGATTACGCATGACGAGAAGATGGGGCTTCAGTTCGGCGAGACATTGCTCGTCGGCAAAAACGGCTGCGAGAGTTTGAACTCCTTCCGGCGCGAGTGGATCGTCTGCGGGAGTTAGCAATATCGAGGTCCTATAGCCACCGCCGAACTTGTCGCTTGTACTGCGCATAGGCGGAGCCAAATGTCTTCTCCAACGCAGCCTCCTCGGGCTGAATGAATCGCTGTTGGATCAAGCAGATAAATACGGGCACAACCACAAAGGGCGAGAGCGTTCCCAACAGGAGGCCAATGCCGATCAATGCCAACACCAGCCCGAGGTAGATCGGGTTTCGACTATAACGATAAGGTCCGCCGGTAACTAGAGCAGATGGCTCTTGAAAGGGTCTGACCGTTGTCCCAGCCCGGCTAAACGATCGCGCCCCCCAGAGCACCAAGGCCACTCCCGTGATGAAAAGGAAACTGCCACTGGTCGAGTAGGGCGGCCGGAGGATGTAGGCGATTGGAAGAAAGAAGTGGAGCGCTCCCATCGATACGAGAGCCGCGAGAAAGTACACCGGCGGAAGCACTCGCTTTGATTTATCCATTCTTTACTACTATATATCAGCATGCCCATTCGTCCAATCAAAAACACACCGATAGCGTTGACATAGTTACCAAGCCTCGGATACTGTCGTAAAAAGTCTCTACTGCTCGAAATGCTAACCAAACTTTCCCGGCTCTTCTACGGCTGGCGCATGATCGCCGTCGGCTCCGCTATCCGTATTTTGGGCGGCGGACTGCATCTCTACGGCTTCACCGTCTTCTTCCTGCCTATCAGCCAGGAACTGGGTTTGAGTCGGGCAGCCACCTCCCTGGTCTTCTCCCTGGCCCGAGCTGAAGGGGCCATCGAAGGCCCTCTGGCCGGTTACATGATTGACCGGTTTGGCCCCCGCCCGGTCGTATTCACCGCTGTTGTTATGTCAAGCATGGGATATATGCTGCTCTCAGGGATAGACAGCTATACGACTTTTTTGCTGGTCTATCTCGGCGTCATCTCCCTTTCTTTTTCTTCCGGTTTTATGCACTCGCCGATGATCATGGCTAATACCTGGTTCATCCGCCGGCGCGCCTTTGCAATGACGCTGATCAGCGCTTCGATCGGGATGGGCGGAACTCTGATCACTCCCCTTCTAGCCGCGGCTGTTCATACGTGGGGATGGCGTCGAGGCGCTCTGTTGGCTGGCATCAGCCTGCTAATGATCGGCATCCCTCTCGCCTCCTTTGTCCGTCGCTCTCCCGAGCTTATGGGCCTTCTGCCAGACGGCGATCCGCCAAGCAGGCCCATGGACGGAAGCGCTTCCGATAGGCAGCAGATTCCACAAGAGGCAAATTTCACGCTGAAGGAAGCAATGGGCACTTCTGCCTACTGGATGATCATACTGGCAACCATGGCGCGAGTGGCCGGCTTTAGCACCATGATTGTACATTTCATCCCGATTATGGTGTGGAAAGGAGTAGGCCAACAACAGGCCGCCTATCTGCTGGCGACCTTCGCCTTTCTAAGTCTGCCTTCCCATCTTCTCCTGGGATGGCTGGCCGACTATGTCAACAAGCCGCGCCTGATGGGCGTGAGCATGTTAACGGGAACCTCCGCCCTATGCCTGCTGATTTATGGGGAGGCCGAGTGGACTTTGTGGCTTTTTGCTGTCTTTTTCACCTCGGTCGAGGCCATCTTCCCGGTGAGTTGGGCTACCGTAGGCGACTTCTTTGGGCGTAAAAACTTCGGCATGATTCGCGGCACCATGAGTTTCTTCTACATGTGGGGAGGCGTGGCTGGTCCAGTGGCGGCGGGCGTGATCTTCGACCGCACTCAGAGCTATGGTCCCATGCTTCCGGGACTCGTCATTCTCTTCCTGGTAGCCTCCGCCCTTTACGCGTCGCTGGTTCGGCCCGCGCCTCGATACCTTACCCCCGCTAGCGTATGACTACCGAAACCATTGTCGAAGCCGCCTGTGTTTCGAAACGCTTTGGCAGCCGGTTGGCGGTGGACCGCCTCGATCTGCGGATCCCAGGCGGCGTTTGCTTTGGTCTGCTGGGCCCCAACGGCGCGGGAAAGACAACGACACTGCGCATGATCTATGGCGCGACGCGGCCAAGCAGCGGCAAGATCCTGGTCTTCGGGATGGACATCGCGCGCAACCCTCGCGCCGTGCGCTCGCGGCTCGGGGTAACGCTCCAACAAAATGTCTTGATCGAGGCGCTCTCCCCCGAGGAGAACCTGCGCGTCTTTGGCCGCTATCATCTGCTCAGCGAGCCCGAACTTTCACGCCGTATCGGCGAGCTCATAGACTTTCTGGAGCTGGAGTCTCACGCCAAGGTGCCGGTCCAAAAGTTATCAGGCGGCTTCCAACGCCGCCTTGCTATCGCCCTTTCGCTCATGAATCGTCCTGAGCTCTTGATTCTCGACGAGCCGACGACAGGACTCGATCCCGCGGTGCGGCTGGCACTGTGGTCGCGCGTGCGCGACTTGAGGGCAGCCGGCACGACCACGCTGCTCACCACTCATTATATGGACGAGGCCCAGCGCCTCTGCGACCGGGTCGCCATCATCTCCGGGGGAAAGGTCATGGATGAAGGCGCGCCGCCAGAGCTTATCGCAGCCCACCTTGCTCCGGAAACGGTGGAATTTGACTGCGCGCCCGAAGAGGAGCCAAATCTGCTCGGCGAACCCGGCCTCTCGCTGCGTCGCCGCCTCCGCGTCGGGAAACGGGTCATGATCTATCTTGAAGATGCGACTCCTCTGATCGAACACGTCCGCCGCCACGACCGGGGCGATCGCCGGGCGCTGGTGGTCCGGCCGACGAATCTCGAAGATGTCTTTCTCGCTTTGACCGGCACGAGTCTGGAGGGCGGGCAGTGAGCGTTTCGATCCCCCACGCCCTCTCCGTGTGGCGGCGCAACGCCTCCATGTACCGCCGCACCTGGAAGTGGAACATCCTGCCGAATTTTTTCGAGCCCGTGCTTTACCTGCTCTCAATCGGTGTCGGTGTAGGCGCCTACATCACGGAGATGAACGGCACCTCCTACAGCGCCTTTCTGGCGCCGGCCCTGGTGTGCGTTGCTGCGATGAACGGGGCAAGCTTCGAAGTGACCTATAACATCTTCGTTCGGCTTACGTTCGAGAAGGCCTACGACGCCATGCTGACTACGTCGATCGAGCCGGACGACATCCTGGCCGGAGAGGTGCTGTGGGCGGTAACACGCTCCTGCATTTACGGCGCCTGCTTCTTTATCGTGCTCTGCCTATTCGGCCTTACTCCCCTGCCTTCCGCGCTTTTGGCCCTGCCCCTCATCCCCTTTGCCGGATTGCTCTTTGCCGCCATCGGGATCGTCTTTTCGCTTAGAATCAAGGGCATCGATCTCTTCAGCTTCTACTACACGCTTTTTCTGACACCGCTCTTTCTTTTCTCGGATGTCTTTTTCCCCCTCAAAGAGCGTTTGTCGGGGCCTTGGCTATGGGTTGCGGAGGCGCTG
>Ga0082335_1000565_pt1 | contig 39578 bp, 34 predicted proteins | sample Subgrocontami58m_FD_72375 | JGI IMG/M metagenome (GOLD analysis project Ga0082335, IMG submission 72375) | Subsurface groundwater microbial communities from S. Glens Falls, New York, USA - GMW37 contaminated, 5.8 m (SPADES assembly) (version 2) ...
TCTTCGGCAACTGGGGAGGTAGCGGTCGGCTTTCAATAGGGGCTTGGACGAGTGCTCAAACTTATAGCCCAAAAGTGACTGTTTTAGCAAACGGCAACGTCGGCATCGGGACGACGGGGCCGACTGCGCTTTTGGATGTACGCGGGTCGTCCCTTCGGGATACAAGCCAATCCGCGTTGAAACTGCTTGGCGTCACGTTTCCCGACGCCGTTGCCAATCAAAAAGTTGATCTCTATATGACGGGCACGCAACAATTCTGGGGGACTATTGAAGTAACGGTTACGGATCAATACAGCAATCAGAATGCGGCAGGAAAACTTACGAAACAGTTCTATCTCGGTTTGAACCCTGCGAATGCGATCTATACCAACGAGGCGCGATACACGGACGAGGGAGGAGTAACAGCCGATAATTACGCCATCTCCGATTTACGCTGGGACGCCACGAACTCGCGGTACTACATCACCATCGTGCATCGCGTCTCGACCGGGAACTCGCCACAAATATTCTTGAGGGCAGTTGTGCCAAGTGTGGCCTATACCACGAATTTCCTCACCTTCACCGCTGGCTCGGTGTATACGACGGACACGACTGTCTACGCGCGGCCATACGTTACTTTCAATAATAGAGTGGGCATCGGCACCGCCGCTCCCGCCACCGCCCTCGACGTGAACGGCACCGTAACCGCAACCGCCTTCAGCGGGCCTTTGACGGGTGCCCTGAACGCCGCCTATGTCTCCGCGGGTTCCTTCGGTTCAAGCGCCACTCCCGGCAACTACACGTTTGATACGACTACGCTCCATGTGGATGCCACGAATGACCGCGTCGGCATCGGGACGACGGGGCCTACGCAAAAATTGCATGTGGTCGCATCGTCTGGAGATACGCAAGTCAGAATTGACACGATTGGCGCAACAAATTCAGCACTTGCACTGGCTAATGCAGGAACAGACAAGTGGTATATCTACAATAAAGGGACTCAAAGTCATGAGTTATATATTCAGAGTGCTGCTGGTGTCCCGATGGTAATTCAACAAGGCGGCAACGTCGGCATCGGGACGACGAGTCCCATAGAGAAACTTGATGTGAATGGCGCAATTGTAACTAATGGGGCGGTTGCGAGTGGGGCTTCTGCGAGAATAAATACTGTTTACCTCTCGCAAGAAAGTGGATACGGACGGCTTATGGCAAATGGGCCTGATGGAACGACAAAAGGTAATTTACGCTTCAGCGTTTCAGAGGGAGATTTTGGGATTGTAACGGATGCTATGACGATTTTAAACACCGGCAACGTCGGCATCGGGACGACGGGGCCAAATTATAAATTGGATGTGCTATCTACCAATAATGTTAATTTTTATGGTAGTGATACAGATACGAATGCCAACAGTCCAAAATTATCTTTATATGGTCGATCTGGTTATGTCACTGGGCCTTCATTGCAAGCAATAAGCACAGGGGCATGGGGCGGACATCGGCTTGCAATTATCCAACACCCTGGTTCTGCAGGCAATTACACCACAGAGAATGAAGTAGTTTCTATATTAGATAACGGCAACGTCGGCATCGGGACGACGGGGCCTGACACAAAACTAGATGTTAATGGAAATATCAAAATTAGAGCTGCTAACAATAATGATGTCCCTTATCTTAATTTTGTGGATTATACCAATAGTTACAATTGGGGCAGGATAGCTGCTGGTTTACAGGGAGATGGATGGGGATACCTTGCTCTATACTCTCGGACGCCATCAGGTAATCCCGCAGAAGGGTTGAGGATAAATGGAGCCGGCAACGTCGGCATCGGGACGACGAGTCCGGGGTTTAAGCTTCAAGTCTCAAGTCCGACTACTAATCCAGGAGATTTCATTGGATACCCTGGTAATTATGTAGGCAGCCAGTGGCCGAACAACCGCGCTCCAGAAGCAGTGTTCGTACATCCCAGTAACGCTACTTCCGTGGGGGGAGCAACTACATATCGCGGTGGGATCGGTTTGGGCGACGGAGTAGGGATTTATTCTCTTAACCCTAACCCGGCGGGAAGCCCGTACTATGGCGACATTCGTTTTCATACCACCATATGGAATGGAACCGGCTACACAAACTATGACCGAATGACCATTACCCAAGATGGTGCCGTGAGCATTGGCGGCACACTCACCGCCGGCGCCTTCAGCGGCCCCCTCACGGGCGCATTGAACGCCGCCTATGTCTCCGCCGGTTCATTCGGTTCAAGCGCCACACCCGGCAACTATACGTTTGACACGAACACGCTCCATGTTGACGCCACGAACGACCGCGTCGGCATCGGGACGACGGGGCCTGTAGCTACGTTAATGATTGGCAGCGGGACGGGTGGTGGAAATTATCCGTCCACATCAAAATTGATGTTTGGAGCAAATAATAGCATTGTTACATTTTTGAGCGCGAATGATGGCACTAGCATAGACGGAGTAATTGGTTCGTGGAATACGGTTTACAACCATCAAAACGCTAAAATAGTTTTTGATAAACCTGCGGGAAATATCGGACAAATATTGTTTTATACTCAAGACGGTGTCGGAATTACAGAGCGAATGAGGATAAGTACCGGCGGCAATGTCGGCATCGGGACGACGGGGCCGGGGTATAATTTGCACGTATATGGCTCTAACCCAAGAATTGCAATCGAAGATTCTGGCGTGAGTGGTGATAAATGGCAACTTGCGGCAAATTCAGACGGCACCTTTGGTATTTATTCTTCAGATAACGCGGCATATAGGATATATATCAATTCCGGCGGCAACGTCGGCATCGGGACGACGGGGCCGGATTATAAGTTAAGGCTAAATAGTGATGTAACTGGAGATGGAATTTTTGTCGATGTTTTATCAAATCCCACAATTGTGCTAAGGGATAGGGGTAATTCTGATACCACAATTGGTACGGGAGCGGGCGCGGGTTTGGATAATTTCTATATCAGCACATATAGCGGGATTGGGTTAGTCATGAACGGTGCCACTCGCAACGTCGGCATCGGGACGACGAATCCGGCAAACGCAAAGTTAGTGGTTGTGGGGAATGTTAATAGTGATGGCTTTGGCATTAATAACGCTTCCGGGCAATTAATGGGTTCTGGCGGAGCTCAAAGCTGGATTGGTTTAGGTGATGGCGCGAGCACTTTTTACTTAATGGCAAAAACAGCTGGGACAAATGTAGGCAACGTCGGCATCGGGACGACGGGACCGGGGTATAAACTGCACGTCTACAATAATACTGGCTCTACCGACGTGGCGCTTAAAGTTCAGAATGCGACGTCGTCTGCGGGGGGAGGGGGAAGGGCGCAGCTGTTCTTGGATAGAGCGGCGGCGGCGTCGGAGCGGGAAGCAAATATTGAAATTCAAAACGCAGGGGTTACACAGTGGAGGGTAGGTATAAACAGATATGGTGGAAGCGGCACCAACGCGTTCTCGATCACTCAATCTTCCGACAATGCGGTAACCGCGCCCGAGTTCGCCATCTTAACCACCGGCTACGTCGGCATCGGCAAAGCGAATCCCGCTACCGCCCTCGATGTGAACGGCACCGTAACCGCCACCGCCTTCAGCGGACCCCTCACAGGCGCCTTGAGCGCGGCATATACCTCTGCGGGCGTGTTCGGTTTAAGCTCCACCAAAGGCAACTACACCTTCCAGGCGGCGGCGAACACCAACCCCATCCTCTTTGTGGATGCGACCAATGAGCGCGTCGGCATCGGGACGACGGGACCGAACGGTCAACTGGAAGTTTATTCTGCAGCTAGTAACGCATATCTTTTCGCTACGGTAGGCGCTAATGGTGATGCTGGCATTCAGTTTTCGGATCTTAATGGAAGTTGGGCAGGTTCAAGAATAACTTGGTATCCATATCATGAGGCTGCTACTAATAAATTTCATATTGCTTACTATAACGCAACCACAGGTCAAAATGTTCAACGAATGTCAATCGATACAGCCGGCAACGTCGGCATCGGGACGGTGGCACCTGGTCGAAACCTGTCAATAAACTCGGTTGGGAATGGCGCAACGTCGGACGCCCTTATTGAATTTATGCAGGCGGGTAGTGCAAAATTTCTAACGGGAACTCAATATCTAAATTCACAGACGACTTGGGTAACGTATGGATACGGTGGCACTCCAGGATACAGATTGGCCATAAATGACGCTGGCAACGTCGGCATCGGGACGACGAGTCCAGGATACCCCTTAGACGTGCAATCGGCTGTCGGAGGAATGCACGTTCAGTCAACCACAGGGACGAACAATGTCTATACCCGTTACGATAATACTGCTGGTTATTTATTGGTTGGTCGAGAAGGAAATACGACGGGTAATCTAGCTGTTGGTTCGACTCCTTACTTTGGTCAAATGAATGTCAATGGTGCTTACGGTCTGCAATTCGGTACCAATAATACTGTGAGGGCAACAATCGATTCGACAGGCAACGTCGGCATCGGGACGACGGGACCACGCGGGAAGCTCACAGTCTACGAGACTAACATAGCGTCTGCGACAGTTACTGCTGGTTTAGTGCTCGAAGCTGGTTACACAGACACGACCAGTGTTCACAGTATTGATTGGGTATCAACTGGTCAAACATCCCGACCTGTGAGAATTGGTGGTTTCTTTGATTCTGGTACAGCAATGGGTCTGCGGTTTTATACTAGCTCGTCATATCTCTCTGATGGAACGGAAAAAATGAGAATATCAAGCGCAGGCAACGTCGGCATCGGGACGACGAGCCCGGGGTATGCGTTGGATGTGAATGGAACTTTTAGGGCAGGATCTTCTAGTGGGGCAAAAACTTTTTATTCTTCCGTGTCCGTGCCTGCAAGTACGGGAAATAGTACTCACAGTATTTATCTGGGAAGGATTATGTATGGTACGACAAAACTAAGAATATACAGCACTGGCTATGGTGCGGAAAAAAGCGAAGAGTTTTTAGTAAGTAGAGCATGGGGCGCTGCGCAGCCTCAAATTATCCAGCGGTCTGGTCTTTTATCTCAAATCGTCTCTTTGCATTATGCCGATCTGGGAGATTTGACGCATAGTGATGTTTTCGCTAGCTACACATACGCTGCTCCAGCGGGAAACACGAACACGCTCTATGTAACCGTCGAAACAAATGGGAATAGCGATTGGAGTCAACCTGGCGGCGTAACTGTTCCTACGCTAAACAGTGGTAATCAACTACCGTTAGGAATAGCTGCGATGGGTGGCGGTCTCGTCGGTATCGGGAAAATAAATCCCTCGACCGCCCTCGACGTGAACGGCACCGTAACCGCGACGGCATACCTTGGTGCTCTCACTGGCACGGTGAACGCCTCACAGGTGGCGGCGGGCACCTTTGGAACCGGCACGGGCGGCGGCAACTATGCGTTCGACACGAATACGCTTTTCGTGGACGCCACAAATGACCGCGTGGGAATTGGAACGACGGGGCCGGGAAGCAAATTTCAGCTTTATTACTCTGGAGGTGGTTATGGGGCAGAAAGCACTTCTGGATTAATGAATATTAATCACACGAGCGGTAGAGCTACTTTCCGTAATAGAACTATAAATGACGACGCAAGCGAGATTTTCTTTGATGTAAATGGGGCTATTCGATGGGATATTTCCACCCGTAATTCTGCAGAGAACTATGCTATGCATTGGTATCCCCAAGCTGGGACTCCGAGTTATTCTTCTGTTTCTGCACATGTTATGGCTTTGTCTCAAACCGGTCAACTTTATGTAGCCGGCAACGTCGGCATCGGGACGACAGCGCCAGGTACTACTCTTGATATTCAAAAGTCAGGTGGAGTTGCTATTCTTAGACAAAATGAATTCTATACTGTAGTAACTCCTACATTATCAGCAGCTGCTACGCAAGCAAAGCGCTTCGAAGTAGCACGTGCTGCAATCGATACGGTAAATTGGAACAGCGGTATTAGTCCTGTGGAAATCGAGTTGTATGAAGGATATTACAGTGGCGGACTCAAGAAAAAATATACTGTTTATTATGGCTATGGCCACGGAAATGGTGTGACTTTGGAGCAAGTAAGTGGAAAAGGAGAAAACAATTTCCGAGTTACGCTTGGAACTGAAGTTGTTATCTCATGTCCCGGCAATCCTTGTGTTAAATATCTTCCCATCTATGTTGATGTAAGATATTACGGTCAAGTAGTTGCTGTCATAAAATCAACAAGACCTTTAACTGCAAGTAATCCACCAGGCTCTGATACAATGTGGGTCAATCCAACACCCTCAGGTTCCGATATCTCTGACTTCACCGGAGATTCAGTAGTATACCACGTGGGTAATACTGGTTATACAAGTTACTTTAGCGGCAACGTCGGCATCGGGACGACGGGACCGGGTGGTGCACTTGATATTCAGAGTAACACGAATTCTAAACTTGGTGGTTTGTGGCTTGGTAAGCCGGGAACTTCCAGCGGATATTTGTCCGTCCGCGATAATCTGTATATTCACGCTGGGGTCACTAGTGATACGGCTGCTGGTTTTGTAGATATTGTTGATCACGCTGACGCAAGCAAGATTCGTCTGAACACGGGAGGAAGTAGTTATTTTAATAGCGGCAACGTCGGCATCGGGACGACGGCACCGGGGTATAAATTTGCTACGCACTGGGGGTCAGGGGCAAACAGCTATGCTTTTGCGGTAGATACGAGCGCCGGTGAAGCGGTTATTAGGCTTGGCGCTGTTGATGCAGGTAATAGGATGGTTATACAGACTAACAATGGCGGGTACACCTCTTTTGAAGACGGGGTCAACGGGATTATTCTGGAGCCATCGGGCAGCGGCAACGTTGCGGTTGGCTATGCCAACCCTGGGACAGCAAAATTAGCAATCAATGGCAACGTCGGCATCGGGACGACGGGGCCTTTGGCGTTACTAGATGTGTATAAGGCTGGGGCAGATAACGCCATACAGGACATAGCATTTTTAAGTGGCGAGCATGCTAATACTGGTGCTTACCGAGGGTCTGCCATCAAATTTGGTCGTAATGCTGGAAATGGACAAGACTATACATCTAGAATCGTTGGCAAATGGACTTCAGGAGATAATTACAGTTCTTCATTGCTATTCCAAGTTCACGGATCAGCTTCCAGCGCAAGCTATGTAGATGCTATGTCGATTAATAATGCTGGCACCCTCATCGTCGGCGGCGGTACGGGCAAGATCACCGCCGGTACCTTCGATCCGGTGTACACCATCGAAGGCGCGCAGTATGCGACGTATCTCCCCGGCATGACGGGAGTGAAGGAGGAGACGACGGGCCTCGCTACGCTCACAAAGAATACAAGGTTAAACCTTAAGAATGCCAAAGGTTTAACCTTGTATTCCCACGAGATTGATTTCGCGAGCGTGGAAAAGGGGAGCGACTTGTGGCTTTTTGCGAAAACCACCAACTTGAAGAAACAGTTTGCGCAGATGGCGGTGCTGCTCACGCCGAATTTCGACGGCAAGGTGTGGTATGAGAAAGACACCAAAAATAATCGGCTGATCATTTTTGGAACTATGACAAATAACCATGACCATGACGCAAAGTCATCGTTACTGTCATCGTCATCGTTGCCGTTAGAGGCATCCTACCGCCTCACCGCCCCCCGCTTTGATGCCGCCAAGTGGCCGAATATATCGACGGATGGCATAGAGGGACTCATCGTGCCGGAGGAGTGATTCCCCCTTTTCCCTTTCTCCCCTTGGACAAAAGGGAGAAATGGGAGAAAGGGAAAAAATGGTGAAACGGGAAAAATAGAAACTTTGAATCCAACCCTTTCCCCATTTCACCTTACCCCCTTATTCCCTTTTTATCCCTTTTCTCCCTTTTATGCTCAAACAAGCAAAAAGTCCGGACGGGTACAAATATCTTTTGGCATACCGGAAATCCGAGGAGCTTTTGACCGGGACGCTTGACTACACCGCCACATTTCCCAAAGACAAAACCGGCATCGGTCTTGCGGACCAGATGGACCGCTCGGCGCGCTCCACGAAGCAAAACACTGTAGAAGGATGGAAGCGCAATGCCACGCACGAATACTATACCTTTCTTGGATACGCGGTCGCTTCGAACGCGGAACTATTGGAGGACTATCTTGATATTTGCCTCGGCCGGTATGAACGCAAGGGGATCAATGGGGTAAAAGGGGGAAAGGGGGAGAACGCGGAGGCAGTTAATCCCATTTCTCCCATTGTCCCCATTTCTCCCATTGGACAAAAGGGAGAAAAAGGAGAAAGGGGAAAAACGGGAGAAAAAGGGGAAAGGGAACTAAAAAACTGGCTGGAGAAACTCCGTTTCTATCCGCTCGATGCGACATTGCCCATTCCCGTCCAGCTTTATTTGCGGTGCAAGGAAATGAATTTTTTACTCGAAAAACTGCAATCCTCGCTCCTCGCACGGATGCAGGAGCACCAGACCCTTTCCGAAACCGACCGGCGCCGGCTGGTGGTCCTAAAGATACAGAAGAAAGAAGCAGAATCGGAGGCGTGGTACAAGGGGGAACTTGACCGACTGGGGCTGGTGATGACCCCGCAGGGCATGAAGAGAAAGGCAGAAATGGGAGAAAGGGGGAGAAATGCGAAAATAGAACCAACCCCTATTTCCCCTTAATCCCTTTTTTCCTTTTTGATATAATAAAGCCATGGAACTCATCAAAAAATACCTCCCCGTCCTCATCGCCGCAGTCCTCGGCGGCATAATGTGATATACTTTTTCTATGTTCACCTACCGGTGCGACAAGTGCAAGAAAGAGATTCTTGATAGAAAGGAGATGGTGTCGGCGGGAAAAGGCACCTTCCCCGGAACCGTTCTGTGTGCGCAATGCGGGAAGCCGGTGCTCCGCTTTCTTGCGCGAGAAGGGTTGCTCGAAGATGGGAAAGAGAGGGTGAAGCGAATGAGAATGCCAAAGGTTTAACCTCCGTTGTGGAGGTTAAACCTTCTGTATTGTGATTTGCTATAATGAAAGCCATGGAACTCATTAAAAAATATCTTCCGGTTGCAATCGCGGGTTTGGCGGGAGTGCTCATCGGCGGGTTCGTATTCGGCGGGTGGGGGCGCACCCCGAATCCGGCGGATACTCCGGGATTTGTGCCGGGAGCGGTGGTGAAGGGAGAGAAAAATTGCAAAACCACCGAGGAAACGATGACTGTTTCGGGCGATTCGCTTGCGGGGATAATAAAGAACGGTGACAAAGTGAAGGTCATTAAAAACTATTACACGTGCAATGACGCGAAGCGCGGGGATATCGTGGTGTACGGGTACGCCGCGGGCACACAGCTTCTTGTAAAAATCGTGAAAGCAATCCCGGGTGACAAGTGGGAACTCAAGAAAAGCGGCACGGGATGGAATATTATTGTGAACGGTGCGGTGCTTAAGACAAGCGACGGGAAGCCATATCTAATCAGCGAGCAAAGCTATCGCCTCCTTTCGCTCTACACGCACGACTACAACAGTGTGATTCCGGGGGACGCGTATCTTATCTTGGGAAATGAACCGGGTGGCTCACTCGACAGTACGCGGTTCGGGCTTGTGGGGAGGAGTGACTTCGTAGGCAAGGTGCAAAAGTAGTATTGGGAATATGAGATATGAAACGAACACAAGAATATTCCTGGCATTACTTGCGGGAGTTGGCGTCGGCATAGGAGCTCTTTTTGTGCTGCAAGCTGTGCCATGGGTGCGCGCGGCAGTGAGCGGGGTGATTACCATGAGTGCGGAAGTGCGGAACGTTTCGGCGCCGGTGAATAATAGTGACGGGGTTCCCGTTTCGTATTTCACGAATTCGGTGGCCGTGGGGGGGAAGTCGAAATCCCAATACTTTACTTCAAGCGGCACGTTTACCGTTCCTTCCGGCATCACACACGTCTGGGTTACCGCGTGGGGTGGTGGTGGTGGCGGTGGGAGCGGCGGTGGTGCGGTGGGCGGCGGGGGAGGCGGCGGCGAGATAGTATTTCGGTACCCGGTGCGGGTGGAGTCCGGTGCAAATATTGCGGTCACTGTGGGCGGCGGCGGTTCGGGAGGAGGAGGCGGCGCTTACGGGAGCGGCGGGACCGCGTCGATATTTACTGCGACGAGCACCACGATAACCGCGACGGGCGGCGGGGGAGGAAGTAACGCGTCGGGTGCCACTGCGACCGGTGGCGTGGGCGGCGGCGGCATCGGCGGCGCAGGCGGTGTCGGTTCCGGTGGTGTAGGCAATAGAGGAAAATCTACGCCCCATGGAATCGGCGGCGCAGGCGGCGGCGGCGCATACGATTTTGGCGCCAATTCAACTGGGTATAGTGGAGCCTCCGCCCCTTCCTATGCCGGCGGCGGCGGAAGTTCAGGCAGTACTTATGCTGCCGGCGGCGGCGGCGGGGGATTTAATGGCGCAGGCGGAAGTGCCGAAGGCGGCTCTGCGGTGGCAAACAGCGGCGCAGGCGGCGGCGGCTCGGGGAGCGGCACGGGCGGCAACGGCGGCTCTGGAGGAGTACTTGTGGAGTGGATGGAATGAACAAAATTATGAATCAGTTCAAATTTCATATTCCGTTTCTCGCTTTTGTCGCGGGTGTTGTCCTCGTATGGGGCGGGGTTACCCTTCTCTACAGTTGGCATGCCCAGGGGTCAAGCGGAGGAGTGATTACTATTGGCAATGGCGCGGGCGACACGAGGATTACGGGAGTTACTTCTCCTTCTACTTCAACAAGCGCGATTACGCTGGGATATCTCCAGACCCAGTCGACGGCGGGGACGACGCGTTCCCAGTATTTCACCTCTTCTTCCGGCACGTTCACGGTTCCCTCGGGCGTGACGGGGGTTTGGGTAACTGTCTGGGGCGGCGGCGGCGGAGGAGGCTCGTGCGGTTCCCAATCTTCGGGCGGCGGCGGCGGAGGAGCGGGTGAAACTATCTTCCGGATGCCTGTGCGTGTGGAGTCCGATGCGAGTATTACGGTCACGGTGGGGGGCGGGGGAGCCGCTTTTTCAAACGGTGGAAACTCCGTGTTCGCGGCGACAAGCACGACGGTTACCGCCGCGGGAGGGAATGGGGGCGATAGTTGCGGGTCGGGGAACAATCGCGGCGGCAACGGCGGCGGGGGGTTAGGTGGCATCGGCGGCCAAGGAGGAGGGAGTTATGGGGTAGTGGGGACACAAGGTTCGTCTACTATCTACTCGGTTGGCGGCGCAGGCGGCGGCGGCAATAATACGAGCGGCAATGGCGGCGGGAGCGGAGCGCCTTCTGAACGCTACGGAGGAGGTGTCGCGCTCGGGTATGAAGGCGGCGGCGGCGGCGGGTTCAATGGCGCTGGCGGTTCGAACGGCCAATCCGCAGGGGCAAACAGCGGCGCGGGCGGGGGAGGGAAAAGCGGAAGCGGCACGGGCGGCACGGGCGGCACGGGCGGGGTGATTGTCGAGTGGGTACAGTAGTAAAATATAAGAGCACAGCAACAGATGAGTATGAATCAAGAAATAAAAAACAAGAATCAGGAGTTGGGAATCAAGAATCCGGCGTGTAATTCTCGCTTCTTGATAGTTGTTTCTTGTTTTTTACTTTTTGCTTCCGTGGCCGGTTTCTTCGGTGTGCAATACTTCGCACGCGGAGCTTCGGGAGGAGTGATTACTATTAATGCCCGGCTCGCGGGAGTGGGGACGCCTGTCGCAAGCAGCGACCTTGTGACGAAGGCGTATGTAGGAAATCAGGTGACGGGTGGAAAGCCCAAATCCCAACTTTTTATATCAAACGACACGTTCACCGTGCCCACGGGAGTTTCGCTTATCTGGGTTTCTGTGTGGGGCGGTGGTGGGGGAGGAGGAGGGGTGTGGAGTTGTGGGAGCGGCGCGGGCGGCGGCGGAGGGGGGGAGGTGATATATCGTTTCCCGCTCGCGGTCACTCCCGGCTCATCGGGAACAATAACGACTGGTGCAGGCGGTGCGAGCGGCTCGGGGTCTGATGGCGGTACGAACGGGGGTAACGGCGGCGCGACCTCTTTCGCGACGGCAACCACCACGCTCACTGCGGCGGGAGGTAAAGGAGGGAAAGGAACGGGGACAAGCTGTAATATACGCACTGGCGGCAACGGCGGGGGTATCCTTGGTGCGGCGGGAGGGGTGAGCGGAGTATCGGGAGGGAACGGGACAGTAGGGTCCTCGACTCCTTATGTTATCGGCGGCACGAGCGGCGGCGCGGGAGGGACGGGGGGCGGTCCCGATTCAGGAAGGGGTGGCGCATTACCGCCGTTTCAGGGTGGCGTATTGGTAACGTGTCAGGGAAGTCCCCCATACGCGACGGGCGGCGGCTCCGGCGGCGCGGGATTTAACGGCAATGGGGGACCGGGGATGTGCACGGCATACACTTGCGGCGGTGGCTTCCCGTGCGCGGCGGCGGGGAGCGGCGCGGGCGGCGGCGGGAATGGCTACGCGTCGGTGTACGGGGGTGGTTACTCAGGCGGATCCGGCGGCGTCCTCGTAGAGTGGATTGAATGAACATACATCAAAAAACATGGAAGAATCAGGAATCAAGAATCAAGAAGTAAGGAAAGAAAAACGCGAATCCTCGCGTGATTCTCGATTCTCGATTCTTGTGTCTCGTATTGTTGTTTCTTGTTTTCTACTGTTAGCTGCTCTCGGCGCGGGCGCGGGAATTGGATTGATGACGCGGCATTCCGCGGTTACCTCGGCGCAGAAAAATGTCTCCACGGAGAACATATTGTATGCGGCGACGTCCGGGAAATCACAATCTCGATATTTTACTTCTTCCGGCACATTTACCGTGCCTGCGAATGTCACGCTCGTATGGGTCACCGCGTGGGGCGGCGGGGGAGGAGGAGGAAGACTCTATGCTACCGGCTACAACTCCGGGGGTGGGGGTGGCGGAGGAGGGGAAGTTTTCTATCGCTACCCTGTCACCGTAACGCCAGGGGAAAATGTAACGGTGACGGTAGGCGCAGGAGGGCCGGGAAACGGCAGTAGCGACGGCTGCGTCGGGTATACTGGCATGACCAATGGAAATTATGGAGGGAATTCTTCTTTCGGAAGCTATGTGGTGGCGGAAGGCGGGGAAGGCGGATGTCCCATAGGAATTGGTAGCAACGCTGGAGGGAATGGAGGGCATTCTGGAATTTCCGCGTTTACCTACACCCCGTATCACCCTTACTATGGGGCATATGCGACGATGGGATATGAAATTGCCCCCAACGGCAAGTCGGGATCGATTCGTCTGATGGTGATTCATGGGTCTGGAGGCGGAGCTGGATTAACGGCAGGTTACAGCAGTGGCGCGGGCGGCGCTTCTCCTCTGTTTCTGGGCGGCGCAGGTCCCCGCGGTGGCGGTGGCGGTGGCGGTTTTCTTGGTCCCGGTGGCGATGGAGCAGGAACCACTGCGGCTGCGGGCCAGAGTGCCGCGGCAAACAGCGGCGCGGGTGGTGGCGGGGTAAGCAGCGACAATTTCACCGTGGGCTACCCCGCCGGCTCCGGCGGCTCCGGCGGCGTCCTCGTGGAGTGGATTCAGTAAAACCATAAGTAAGAAGGTTAAGCCTCCCTCGAAGGAGGTTTAACCTTCTATATCCTTGTCCTTGTATTCGAGCCAGTCTCGTAGCGTTGCGTTAAAATCAGCTGTTGTTGCGAAGTATTCCGGAAGCGCGCCTTTCGTGAGAATAACGTGTTGCGGTCGTGATTGCTCCGATGCGAAGTCGAGATAGCTCGAATAGGGGTACTCTCGGAGGAACGACTCCGCCCGCAGCTTATTCGCAATTCCTTCTTCTTTCCAGCGCGGTTCGATGAGTTTCACGGGGTTGAGGTGGATGTAGGAAACGAGATACTTCAGATATTCGTCGTTATCGGTGCGCTTTGCTTTGTAGGTTCCTTGGAAGAGCGCCCCGCTTCGGCCGTTTTTTCGATTGAAATACATTGTGTATGCAGTAGTGATTTTCTGCATGAACGTACTGATTCCTTTCTCCTGTTTTTCGCGGAGGAGGAGATGAAAATGATTGGGCATGAGGCAATATATACACATATCCGTGAGAGTTTCGTCCCTTTCCACCGAGGTAACATCTCTCAAGGTTTGGCCTTGACGCCATAAGTCAACGGAGACGGTACTGTTTGCAAGGTAGAGGAGTGCGAGAAAGCGCTCGCGGTCTTGTTCGTCCGAGAATATAGCTCGTTTTTCTACTCCTCGATTGTAGGTATGGTAATACTCGCCGATACCGAATAGCTCTTGAAGTGCCATGCTCCCATTATATCGCGATTTTTAAAGAAGGTTAAACCTCCCTCGAAGAAGGTTTAACCTTCTTTACTCGAGGTGGATGGCGCGCTCGAATTCGGCGAGTTTTTGTTTAAGTAAGGGGTGCTTTGCAAGCGCGGGGTCGGCGCGGAGGATTTCCTTCGCGGCTTCGCGGGAGGCGCTGATGAGCGGGGGGTCCATAAGCGCTTCCATCGCGGAGTCGGGGAAGCCGGTCTGCGTCGTGCCGAGGAATTCTCCCGGGCCGCGGTGCTTCAAGTCGTATTCTGCGAGTTCGAAGCCGTTTTTTGCGGCAACAATTGCCTTGAGGCGGGCGGCGGTGGATTTTGAGTTTGAGTCAGTGAAGAGGAAACAGAATGATTCATGTGCGCCGCGCCCTACGCGTCCGCGGAGCTGGTAGAGCTGGGCGAGCCCGAAGCGGTCCGCGCCCTCGATGAGCATGATGGAGGCGTTCGGGATGTCGACGCCCACTTCGACTACCGTGGTCGAGACGAGGACGTCTATTTTTCCCTCCCGGAAGTTCCTCATTATTGCATCTTTCTCTTTTGTTTTTATTTTCCCGTGGAGCATTGCGACGCGGAAGTCGGGGAATATTTTTTTGGAGAGCTTTTCATATTCTTCCGTGACCGATTTGACATCGGCATAGCCATTCATCGCGGATGCTCCGTAACTTGCACCATCCGTATTATTTTTTTCAATACGCGGGCATATGACGAATACCTGCCGCCCTTCTTTTACGTGTTTTCGTATAAATTGATACGCACTTGCCCGTTTTTCCGGCGGCACGGTATATGTTTTCACCGGTTTTCTTCCCGGCGGGAGCTCCGTGATGGTCGAGAGGTCAAGGTCGCCGAACACGGTGAGGGTAAGGGTGCGGGGGATTGGCGTTGCCGACATTGACAGAAAATGCGGCAGGTACGATGACGTATGACCATGACGATGACCCTGATTCTCGTCATTGTTATAGTCATGGTGCGCCAGCCGAGCACGTTGGCGCACGCCAAACCGGTGCTGCTCGTCAATCACGACGAGTCCGAGATTGCTCCACGCCATTTCTTCGTTGAGGAGCGTGTGCGTACCGATGATGATGGAAATCTCACCCCGCGCGATTGCTGTTTTGAGCTTCTTCTTGGGAATCTCTTCGTCGCCTTCCGCAGTGAAAATACGCGCGTCGGAAGCGGTGAGGATGGCGAGTGTGGGGAAGGTTAAACCTTCCCCACGGGAAGGTTTAACCTTCCCGGTGAGTTGCTTGAATGTTGCATAATGCTGGCGGGCGAGTATTTCCGTGGGCGCCATGACGGCGGTCTGGAGTCCCGCTTCGGCCGCGAGAACGGCGGCGAGCGCGGCAATCACCGTTTTCCCCGAGCCCACGTCTCCCTGAAGGAGGCGGTTCATGGGGTGGGGTTCGGAAATGTCCTGCGCGATTTCCCAGAGTGTTTTTTTCTGCGAGGGCGTGAGTTCAAAGGGAAGCGCGGCGAGGAGTTCTTTTATGCGTTCGACGGAGGCGGGTATCACGGGTGCGTGCTTCGCGCGGAGCACGAGCCGCTCGCGGAGGTTTTTGAGGTGGAGAAGAAAAATGTCTTCAAATGCAAAGCGGCGCCTTGCCTTTACGGCATCGTCTTGCGTGCGGGGGAAGTGGATGGTGTGGAGGGCTTCGTTTAACTCCGGCAAGTTCTCCTTTTCCCGCACTTCTTTGGGAAGAAAGTCATCAAGTGAGGTGATATCTTGAAGGAGCGGAAACACAAGAAACCTGATTCCTTTTGAGGTGAGCCCCCGTGTTTCGGGGTAGACGGGGACGAGGCGGCCGGTGTGGCGCAATTGGGTAGGTTGTAGGTTGTAGGTGGTAGGTGGTAGGGCGGATTCAGATGTATCCGCGGGTCCGTGCGGGAGGAATTCAAAGGCGGGGTTACTTAAATACAGCTCCCCGTCTTCGTTTGCGGAGACTTTTCCGGAGAAATTGTAGTATGCGTCGCGTTTCAGCTGCTGCGCGATATAGGGTTGGTTGAACCACACCGCGCGGAGTGTGCCGCTCTGGTCGGTAACGGTTGCTTCGACAACCGTAAAGTGCCGTCGCCAGCTGCGCCGCGCGGAGGCGTCTTCCACTTGTGCCTGAACGGTGACGCGCTCGCCCGCGTCGAGGTCGGCAATCGCGCGGACGGCGGAGAAATCCTCGTAGCGCACCGGGAAGTGGAAAAGGAGGTCGCGCACGGTGCGGAGCCCGAGCCGCGAAAGGTGCGTCAAAAACCGCTTGGGTGTGTTCGGAAGCTCTGCGAGTGGCGTGTCGAGGGCAACCGCCATGTAAGTGCGGATATTGTAGCATGGAATACAAACAATAACTATAACAATGACGATGACGGGCAGGAAGGAAGCTCAATGTTTGGAGGTTTAACCTCCTGCAGGAGGTTAAACCTCCCCAAGCTTGGCGAAGTTTGACAAGTGGTACTCAAAATGCTAAAGATTGTATAGCGCAAGCTAGGAAGGAGGGTCTTATGAAAGACTCTGGCCGATTGGCAAGAATGCTTCGGACCTGGAAAGGCCCGGAGCACACGCTTGAGGATGTGGGGGGAGAAGAACGAGAAGACTTCCTTAGGGAGGCGAGAACAGGAAAGCAAAGGGTGGTGGTTATTTCAGGGAAACCCATCCGCAAACCGTTTCTGTCGCCGGGGGAGCGGATGTTGGTTTTGGGGATTCTGTTTCTCCTGGTGGTCATGCTCTTCACTGTCTGGTACTGGCCTGTGCCAGACCTTCCATTCCTTAAGAAGTGAAATCAAAATGCCGTCCGGTGGAGGGGTTCCACCGGCGGCGTTTCATTTTTTACAGTTGCATGACAAAGTTAAACCTTAAGGAATCCCAAGGTTTAACCTTGTCATGCGCGCGTTTCAAATGTGTTACAGTGAGCGTATGAACAAAACCGTACTCGCAATTGTGGGAGTAGTTGTGGCGGTGCTCGTAGCGTGGGGGGTCGTGGCATTGAGAGCGCCGAAGCCGTCGGTTTCTACGTCGCAGAATTTTGCGGGGGTTACTCCTTCGCCAGTCGTGCCTGCGGTAGGGGAAGAAAATCCCCCAGCCCGCCAGAGCGAGCCACTCTCTTTCACAAAAGGAGAAGAAATCCCTCCCGCTTCTGGCGTACTCCCTTTAGAAAAGGGAGAAAAAGGGGGAACGGGGGAAAGGGGAGAAACGGCGGCGGTGACGGTGACGTACACTGATGCCGGATTTTCTCCCGCAACAGTGACAATAGCAAATGGGGGAACGGTGACATTCCAGAATAATTCATCCCGCGCGTTCCGTCCGGCGTCCGACCCGCACCCCGCGCACAGCGGCTATCCCGAGCCGGGAACGTGCAATGGGCATTCCTTCGACCCGTGCGGCGCGGTTCCCGTGGGGGCTTTGTGGTCGTTCACATTCAAAACTTCGGGCACGTGGGCGTATCATGACCACATGAATCCGAGTCAGAAGGGGATGGTGGTGGTGAAGTAGGCGCTCCGAGAACCCCCCTCGAGAACAACCGGAAACGCCCCATTGGGTAAGCTGGTATAATAAGGGAAGAAGGTTTGATAATTTTTGGATGAAGCGAGCCCCCAAAGTCGCAGACAGACGCGTTTTGTCAGCAAATGTCCGCGTTGAGGGCTCGTTTCATCCGTCTGGCTGTTGTGCTTGATGCGTTGTGATGTGAATGAGCTGAAACTCTTGAAAAAAATTAATACGGAGGAAGAATATGAAAGATGTGCTTCGCCCTCCGTTATTATCGGAGGAAGGGGGAATGGCGGTACGGAAGCAAATCCGCGCGGCAATGGGCCGGTGTTACTTTGGCCCTGCGGATTGGAGCGGATTCTACAAAGGCAATTATATGGCGAGTGATTGCCTTGCAGCCCCTCGGTTCCGCTGGGACATAAGCGTCTTGGATGAGCCATGCCCGTTCAGGCAAGAGGGGAGCAGTGCGCGAGTGCGCGACACTCACTTCGTTTCGCTTGGACTCGAAACGCTGGGTGGGCAGCCGCTCACCCTCGCGCGTTTTGTGGCAATCCACCCATCCGATAGGGTGCCCCATTTCAACGCGGGAGTTGTTCTTGGTGAGCGTGCCGCGCAAAGGACCCGAGGAGGACTGCGCTGGTATCTTACGTACCAAGGCATTGTGCCAAACTCAAACCTCTATTCTCCCGAGGAACAGTTGGTTCTTTTATGCGATAAGTATGGCGCGTATGAGGTTCCGTTCGCACTTGAGGTGGCAATGGTGCATGCATTTTACGTAAGAAAATGCCACGGTCATCTGAACCCAAACCACTATGTGCGGTGCAAGGATAGGACCGCGCAGAGAGGATGGATTGAGGTCGGGTGCTCCGATGATACGGGAATTGAGATTAGCCATTCCCCAAGTGACATCTCGGCAAACACCGATATCGGCATCGGCGCATCTCGGAGGCTGCCAGAAGAATAGCATTTCACGTTCTATAGGAGGGCATTGCGACCCGAGCCCGCGTGCGGTTGTTTTCACAACTGACGCGGGCTTCTCTTTTACCCGCACTTTCAATTTATCGAAATCCGATTTCGATATATTTAATCTATACACCTTTTATTTTTTCGCCTCGCCCGCGGGAGATTCCTCATCCCAGTTCAACACGCCACTCTTATATTCAGTCACGCGCGTTTCAAAGAAGTTCTTTTCTTTCCGGAGGTCAATCACTTCGCTCATCCACGGGAAGGGGTTTCCCACTCCGTAGACCTTCGCAAGCCCGATGCGCTCGAGGCGTCGGTCGGCGATGTATTTGATGTACTCGTAAATCGTCTCGGCGTTCAGCCCCATGATGCCGCGGGGGAGGCAGTCCTTGGTATATGCATATTCGAGCTCCACTGCTTTTTTGATGTTTTCCGTAAGATTCGCTTTGAACGCCTCGGTCCAAATCGCGGGATTTTCCTGCGCGATGGTGTTGATGAGGTCGGAGCCGAACGCGAGGTGGACGGACTCATCCCGCAGAATGAATTGGAATTGCTCGCCTACGCCTGCCATCCGGTTTTGCCGCAGAAAGGAGAGCATCATCACGAACCCCGCATAAAAGAAAATGCCTTCCATAATGACGTAAAAGCCCACGAGGTCGTGCACGAAGCGCTGGATGTTTTCGGTGCCTTCGGTGGTGAAGTTCGGGTCGAGGATGGACTTCGTCATCGCGACGACGAACTCGTCTTTCGCCTTGATGGAGGGGATGGTGACGTACATGTTGTAGACCTCGTCGGGGTTGAGGCCCAGCGTGTCGCAGGAGTAAATGAAGGTATCGGTGTGCACCGCTTCTTCGTACGCCTGCCGCAAGAGATATTGGCGGCATTCGGGGTTCGTGATGTGGCGGTAGACGATGAGGACGATGTTGTTCGCGGTGAGGGACTCGGCGGTTGAGAAGAATCCCATGTTCCAGAGGATGAGGCGCCGCTCGTCGTCGGAGAGCGCCTTGGGGTTTTTCCACGTCTCCACGTCTTTTTGCATGTTCACCTCCTCGGGAATCCAGTTGTTCGCGACGCCCTTCTTATAATGCTCGCGCGCCCAGTTGTATTTCATGGGCAGCATTTTGTTCGGGTCGGTCGAGGGAGAATTCAAAATGCGCTTCTCGGCGTTTTTCGAGGCGGACGCGGGGATGGAGAATGAGGAATCGGGCATAGTTTTGATAAGTTATTAGTTGTTGGTTGTGGAGGCGAGTTTAGAAAAAGGTCTTTGGTTATGGGCAGAAACCAAAAACCTCTTTACTGATAACTATACTCGCTTCCATGACGTTCAACAATTGACCAGTTTACTGGCACGCTTCGCAAATCCCTCCTTCGGCAACGTGAATCACCGCGCTTGCGGAGACAATTGAGGCCCGCCCGCCTGCGTCGTTCGGGCGGGGGTCTTTTGCGACTGCGAACTCGGCGCGCGCCTGGGGCTGGGGGTTTATGGGCATGTCGGCCCCGCCTGCCAGCGCCTCGAGCGCAGGCGAGTGGCGGGCAGGGCTTGCGGGCGTGGCCTCCGCGATGGGCGTCGCAACGTCCACGCGGGGAGATTCAAAATTTTTGTTGATGTCGAGCGTGCTCTTCTCGATGGACGAGGCGCCGAGCGTACGGAGGTAATAGGTGGTCTTGAGGCCCTTTTCCCACGCGTCCATGTAGACGTCGGCGACGAAGGGGCCGGATTCGCTCGCGGTGAAGATGTTCACCGACTGGCTCTGGTCAATCCACTTTCCCCGCCGCGCGGCGTGGGCAATTATCCAGTGCGCGTCTATCTCGAATACTTCTTTGTAGCGTCCGCGGAGGTCTTCCGAGAAATCTTCGATTTTCTGGACGCTGCCGTCGTAGTATTTTATTTTTTCCGCAATGTCGTCCGTCCAGAGGTTCAATGACTTCAGTTCCTCCACAAGGTACTTATTGATGACGGTGAACTCGCCGCTGAAGTTCGATTTTACGTAGAGGTTTTTGTAAATAGGCTCGATGGAGGGGAGGCAACCGGAGATGTTTGCAATTGTGGCAGTCGGGGCAATCGCAAGACAGTTTGAGTTCCGCATCCCATGCATCTTGACCGACTCGCGTACCGGCGCCCAGTTCATGTGGGCGGTTTTTGCTATCCCCGTGGGAATGCCGCGTTCTTCCTCAAGAAGTGAGAGCGTGTCAAGCGGGAAAAGATTGCGGTCCCACTTCGAACCTTTGTAGCTTGAATAGGCGCCGCGTTCTTCGGCGAGCTTTGAAGAGGCGAGAATCGCGTGGTAGGAAACGAATTCCATAAGTTCGTCGGAGAGCTGAACCGCTTTCTCGCTTGCGAACTGGAGTCCCAGTTTGTAGAGGAGGTCCTGGAACGCCATAATGCCCAGTCCCACGGGCCGGTGACGGAGGTTCGAGGTTTCCGCTTCTTTCGTGGGGTAGTAGTTCAGGTCAATCACGTTGTCGAGCATGCGGAGCGCGGTCGAGATGGTTGACGCGAGGAGGTCGCGGCTCACCGCGCCGCTCTCGAAGTGCCGGACAAGGTTCAGCGACCCCAAGTTGCAGACTGCGGTTTCTTCGGCGGAGGTGTTCAGGGTTATTTCGGTGCAGAGGTTCGAGCTGTGCACGACGCCCGCGTGGTCCTGCGGGGAGCGGATGTTCGAGGGGTCTTTGAACGTCATCCACGCGTGCCCCGTCTCGAAGAGCATCGTAATCATTTTCCGCCAGAGGTCTTGCGCTTTGATGCGTTTCCAGAGCCGTATTTCACCCGCATCGGCTTTCGCTTCGTACTCCGTGTATTTCTCCTCGAACTTCTTCCCGTAAATGTGATGGAGGTCCGGTACTTCGTCGGGAGAGAAGAGCGTCCACTCGCCGCCTTCGCGGAGTCGTTTCATGAAGAGGTCGGGAATCCAGTTCGCGGTGTTGATGTCGTGCGTCCGCCGCCGTTCGTCGCCGGTATTTTTCCGGAGCTCGAGGAAGTCCTCGATTTCATAGTGCCAGGTTTCGAGATATGCGCAGGTGGCGCCCCGGCGTTTGCCGCTCCGGTTGATGGAGGCGGTGGTCGCGTCAATTACTTTAAGGAAGGGAATCACGCCCTGGCTTGTGGTGTTTGTGCTCTTGATGAGCGAGCCCACCGCGCGGAGGTTGCTCCAGTCGTTCCCGATGCCGCCGGACCACTTCGAAAGCTGGGCGTTATCGCCCACGCATTTGAAGATGTGCGAGAGGTCGTCTTCGATGGTGGTGAGGTAGCAGGAGCTCATCTGCGGATGCACGGTGCCGGAGTGGAGGAGCGTGGGGGTCGAGGGGACGTACCGGAGCGCGGACATTACCTCGTAAAACTCGATGGCGCGCGCTTCGCGAGCTTCTTCCGTAAGGGAGAGGCCCAGCGCCACGCGCATCCAGAAGAATTGGGGCGTTTCGAATATGTTTTGCTCGTAGTCCCGCATGAAGTAGCGGTCGTAGAGCGTCTGTACGCCCATATATTCGAAAAGCTGGTCGCGGGAGGGGACGAGCGCGCTCCCCAGCTTCTCCAAATCCGCTTCGAGGAAGCGCTTATCAAAGCGGCCGCACTCGACGCCGCGGCGCATTGCGCTCACAAACCCGTCGCGGTGCGTTTTTTCAAACCCTTCTTCGAATTCATCTTTGCCCAAAATTTCTTTATGGAGGTCGTTTATAAGGAAGCGCGCGGCGATGGAGGAGTACACCGGGTCGCGCTCGATGCGCGCTTTCAAGGTCATGAGTACCACCTGGTTGATTTCGGACGTTGTGATGCCGTCGTAGAGGCCGGTCTTCACGTCCTCCAAAATTTCATAGACGTTGATTGCCGCCTCGGGGTATTTGTTCGCCACATTCCGCACCGCGCGCTCGATTTCCGCGATGTCGAAGCGGGCAACCGTGCCGTCGCGTCGGTTTACTTTAAGCTCCCGCCGCGCGACGCGCTCGAGCGTCTCCCACTTTTTCCGTTCGCGCACCTTTTCGCGTTCGCGGCGGTAGACGATGTAAGACTTCGCGACGCTGAAGTAGCCCGCGTCCGCAAGACGGCGCTCGACGACATCCTGAATGTCCTCGACGCCGGGAATTTTTTCTTCAAACTTCGCTTCAAGCTCCTCAAGGACGAGATTCGTGAGCGTAAAAAGCGTTTTTTCCTCGACCGGTACGCCGGTTGCGATAAATGCCTTGTCCATCGCGCGCTCAATGCGCACGCGGTCGAAAGGAACTACGCTGCCATTCCGCTTCTTAATCTGCTCGATGACCATGGGTGGGAGTAATATGCCCTGGGGGCGTTAAAAAATCTCGCGACGTACTTCCAGTATACCTGCCCTTTGATTTGGCAACCAAAATTTTCTGTGGATAACCCCGAACCTTCATCTTTGGCGGTTACCTTTTGAAGATTTTGTAGTAGGATGTCAGAATGACAAGTGGTAGTTTTAAGGACTTTCTCCGAGAAAAGCGAGCATGGTATAAAACGGTAGGGAAAGTGCGTTGCCCTATTCTGAATGAAGACGTTATTTTCAATTCCAAAGGGTTTTATCACCTCCGATACGATACTTTTGGGAAAGCCAGGAGTGTAAAAGAGCAATCATATAAACTGGGACTGCTCCCACTTGTGATACCCGTTATCAAGAATGCTACGAAAGTACACGACTATAAAAAGGAGCAGTATTCAAAACCTTTGGGAAAGTATTTTGAGATTTGGGAACTCAAAGAGGTCGTTGGTCAACAAAACACGTTAGTGTCTGTCGTATTAAGAAGAATCGGTAATGGGAATATAACATTCTTGAGCGTTTGGAAAAGAAAGGACAAAAAAAGGCCGTCTACGTGACGGTCTTCTTTGTTGTACCCGCTTTCGGCGTATGCCAAATTGGTTTAGCCGAATAAAGCTTGCGCTTCACGAGTACGCCGGAACTATACACCCTCAAATGGTGAAGTGTCAATGAATTGAATTGTGTATAAAAAGTCAAGTCAGACAGGAAAATAAAAGTTTAAATTGCATCAGGTGCATTTCTTGCCTTGCTTGACGAGTAGGCGGAGTTCCACAGGAAGGGCAAGAAAACAAAACGCCCACCTGGTTGCCCAAGGTGGGAGTTTCGATGTTGCCCTCCCGTGGGGAGGGGGTTTGGTTTTCGGTTGGGCGGTTAGGCGGGCTGGAGACCTGCCGTGGCCTCGGCGGTGATAACGGTGTCCGACACTGGCACGGCAGGGTCCCTAGGAATTGGGGTCGCCGGAGGTAGCGGTGGGACATTTTCGCTGATAACGTCTGTCCCAGGCAGGTTGGCATCCGGTACAGCCGTGAGCGCCGCTGCTTCCTCATTGACTGCGGCGACCGCAGGTGGGATGTCCTCGATTTTCCCGACTCCTGTCGCTTCGACCTCGGGCGTCTCGGAGGCGGGGTTTCCAAGCGTATCGAGTGCATGGGTCGCCCTCGTTTCCACCTCCGCTGCCGCTCTCCGGCTTGATTCAGCTTTTTGGAGTAATTGCGTGAGTAGCACGCGCATTTCTTCGGTTTTCATTGTATTTCCTTGGGGCCAACGTGCGCCCCGGTTGTTTCAGCTTATCTCTACTGGGGAGACTCGCTGAATTGGGAATTTACCGACTTGAGCTATTACTCCCGAATGGCCAGTATCCATTCATGAGTAATGTGGGGAGAATCTACCACTACCGCCCTGCGGCGTCAAACCGTCGGGGCTTCAAAGTGGATTGACCCCGTTCGTATTCGCATGATAGGGTTGCGGTGGCGCGGCACTCATGGTGGGTGCTGCTGCTTGATAATGGAGGTATCTATGAATGTTTTGAATGCTTTGATTGTGGGAAAGGGGCGCATTGGTACGGCGTTGGCGTTTGCGCTACAGGTCCGAGGATGGAACACGTGTTTTTTCGCTTCTCAGAAAGACAACGTGCCGTTCTTTTCCGTTGCGGCACGATGTGCCGACGTGGTGTTTATCGCGATATCCACGCGCGACGACGGAGCGGCTGCGCGTACTTATCTCCTTGAGGCATTACGCGCGGGGAGACCGGTTGTGACTTGTGAGAAGGGGGCGCTCGCGAACTACTTCGGGGATTTGGAGCCCTACTTGCCGTACATTGGCTTCACCGCAACGGTGGGAGGGGGGAGTGAGTTGCTCTCTCTTGTGCGACGGCCGCTCAAGCGGTTGGTGAGCATCCGCGGCGTGGTGAATGGAACTCTCAACTTCCTCTTTTGGTGTGTGGCGCAAGGCCGGGATCCCTACGCCGCGCTTCGCGAGGCGCAGGAACGGGGCTTGTGCGAGCCGGGGGCGAAGTCGCTCGCAGAGGTAGTAAACGCCGAACTCCGTGACGCGCTCTTGAAATCCGCGATTGTGTGGAATGTTGCGGGTCTGGGCTTGCCGCTGCGGGACGCCGACTTCAGTTACTCGGTGCTCGCGGAGCCCGAGATCCTACGGCTTCTGCGGAAGAAGGCAACAACCCGGTTTATGCTTTCTATCCGTCGCACGAAGCACCGCTGGTTTGAATTCGGGGGGTTTATGGCGCGCAGGGATGGATGGGTGGTGTGTGGGGATTTCGTTTCGTGCGACGAAGTGCCGGATGACCCTCTTCTCAACCTTTCGGAAGAGCATAATGCACTCATCGTGAAGCGACGATGGGGGCCCGTATCTTTCATCTCTGGCAAGGGCGCAGGTATTGCTCCCACGGTCAGGGTGATGGTAAGAGACGCTTACCGGTTGCTTCGATTACATACATGAAACGCGCGTTCGTGTCGGTACACAGCGCGCGTTTTCATTTTTTAGCGAAGCCCCGCCGTCAATGAGGAGGGCTTTCGCCCGTGGTAGGAGGTTTAACCTCCCCCGGGGGAGGTTAAACCTCCTACCACTAGGCCCCTCCTTTGGTTCTCGGGCGCAACCGTTGCCTTTTGGGGAGTGTCTGGTAAGGTAGATGCATGAATAAGGCGGCAGCACGAAAGAAAGATGCCTTCTTCGCGAAGATCGAAGCGCAAGGACTTGCCTTGACGTACGCTGACGTGCGCCTCAAGACAGGGTATTCGGAGACGCCGCCGTCGGGGGTGGTGCTCGAGAGCAAGTTTTCCCGCCGCGTGCCGCTCCTCACTCCTGTTGTGAGCGCGCCGATGGACAGGGTTACGGAGTACAAGATGGCAATTGAACTCGCGAAGCGGGGGGGATTGGGGATTATTCACACGGGACTCACGCCGGAGAAGCAGGCGGCGATGGTGACGCGCGTGAAGCTCTACCTCAACGCCGTTATCGAAAAGCCTATTTGCGTGAAGGAGACGGACACTATCAGCGACATCCAAAAGATGCGCGAGGAGCAAGGGTGGGGATTCCACAGTTTTCCGGTAGTGAAAGAGGACGGGACGCTCGCCGGGGTGCTCTCGGGGAGCGACTTCGCATTTTGTACCGACACTTCACGGAAGGCGTCCGACATTATGACCGCGACGCCGGTGACTGCCCCCGCCAGCACCGATTTGAAAACTGCGTTTGGCATTATGATGAAGCGCAAGAAAAAATTCCTGCCGATTGTGGACAAGCGCGGCAAGCTCACGGGAGTGTATGTGTTCTCCGACGCCAAGCGGGTGCTTTTCGGCGGAGGAGAATCGGCGCGGTATAACGTGGACAAGGAGGGGCATCTCCGGGTGGGTGCGGCAATCGGCGTGGGAGAAGGGGAAGTGGAGCGCGCGGAGCTTCTCGCAAGCCGCGGCGTGGATGTGCTCGTGCTCGACACCGCGCATGGGGACACTCCGCGGGCGGTGAAAACTCTTAAAGAAGTGAAAAAGAGGTTTCCGAAAATTGATGTGGTGGCGGGGAACGTTTCCGAAGGCGAATCGGCGAAGCGCTTGGCGGACGCGGGCGCGGACGGCGTAAAAGTGGGGCAGGGCCCCGGCTCGATTTGCACGACGCGGATTGTGGCGGGCATCGGGTGCCCGCAAGTGACTGCAGTCCATAACTGTGAGAAAGCCATGCGCGGCTATGGGATTCCGCTTTGCGCCGACGGCGGCATCCGTTACGCGGGCGACATCCCCGTTGCCTTGGGCGCGGGGGCGGACTCCGTGATGGTGGGGATGCTCCTTGCGGGGACGGACGAGGCGCCCGGGGAAAAAGTGGTGATGAACGGGATTACCTATAAGGACTATCGCGGGATGGGGTCGCTCGGCGCCATGCAGGCGTCGAGGGCGGCGCGGGAACGGTACCGGCAGCAGGATTCGGGGAAAGCATCGTACTTCCCCGAGGGCGTGGAGGGGCTTGTGCCCTACCGCGGCGCCATGGGGGGAGTGTTCGAGCAGCTTGCGGAGGGCTTGCGGCGGGGAATGGGGTACGTCGGCGCAAAGACGGTGGAGGAACTCCACAAGAAGGCGGATTTCCACCGGCTCTCGGGTGCCGCAATCGAGGAATCGCACCCGCACGACGTGGCGGTGACCCAGGAGATGCCGAACTACGGGCCTATGCGGCGCAATCGCGAGGTTTGACTTTTTATGGAATAAAAAAACCCGACTGGCGTCTCACGCGCCCTCGGGCTTTTTTTCGGAAACCCTACCTAAAAACTTCAACCTAAAACCTATAACCTATGCAGTTACACGGATGCGCCGCCGCCCGTCGCGCACTCCTTGCAGCAGTTCTTGTGCGTCGCGACTTCCACGATTGCGGCAAGTCCGACGAGCACGTAAATGATTCTTGAGATTGCCATTTCTTGTCCGCCGAAGAGTTGCCCGATATCCCAGCCGTTCAAACCTACGAGAAGCCAGTTCAAACCCCCGATGATGAGGAGGATGAACGTTACTACGTGAAGACTTTTCATGTAAGAATAGTTTAAAAGGTTAAAGGTTGTAGGTTAAAGATGAAATTTCTTATCGCCTTTTACCTTCTCACCTATAAACCTATGTTATGCCGACCTTTCACTACTCTTTAATTATAACAAAAAAGACCTCCGGTGATGTGCCTCGGGCCTTCGTTGTGTTGGTTTTGGTTTGGGGTTAGTTCGTCACGGCGGTTGCGCTTTGATGCTCTACGTCTTTGCGTAGCAGGTTTGCGTTCAGGATTTGTCTGATGACGTCCGCAAAGTGTCCAAGAACACGACCTTCGAGTCCCTTAAGCTCCTCAATATTCCCTCCCGCAAATTCTCTAAGGAGCGGCCGCACGTTTGTTTCCAAAAAGTGGTCGATGCGCCTTTCGTATGGCTCGCTGAAAATAACTCCTCGTTCGCAGCGTATCCGCTGGTGATATACCGAGAGGAATATATGGTACACGCATTCTCGGCTGTGGCGCTCATTAATGAGTTGGGTTTCGAATTGAGTGATGCTTCGGATAATCCTTCGAAAGATTTCCTGGCGCTGTTTTTCACGTGGATTCAAATTCATAGGTCCAATGGGTAAATTGTTCAAGGCTTCTGCCTTAAATTGTAGAGGAAGTGCTATACTGAAAGCAATAATGGCGTGCCCGCCTCCGCCAAGGCTTCGGCGGGTAAACCGGAACCCATGAAACGGGGAATCACAAGGGAGTGGAAAGTGTATGACGCGGAACAGCTCGCGAAGTTCTTTGGCGTGACCGCGGAGACGATTCAGGAGTGGTGCCGGAGGGGGAAATTGCCCGCGTTCAAAATCGGAAAAGAGTGGAAAGTGCGCGTCGCGGACTTGCGCAAGATGATTGACCGAAAAGTAACCGCGCGGGAGCAGCGGCCCCCGCAGGGATTGTTTTAAGTTCTATCGCCCCACAATTTTTCCCAACTCTTCCAGAATCCTCGCGAGTGCGGCGGTGATGGAAGCCATATCAGCATTGTGGTTCGTCGCTCCTGCGGAAGGAGGGGCTACGCACTGAGTCATTATTTTCTAGAAGTATACCAAAATCTACTTTTTCTCCTTCCGCTTATGAGTCATAATAGAACGCCCGTGCCCGCTTCACGTCATCCACCGCGTACGCCACGAATGCGATTTCTTTGATTTTCATAGATAGCATTGTATTACGTCGGTATGTTGACCGCGCCGTGTGGGCGGGAGTAGTATCAGCGCAAGCAGTAAGCATTGAAAATTTCAAACTACAGGAGGAACAATATGGAAATGATAGCAACACAGGAACAGTATCTCGGCGCGTATCAGCTTTTGGCAAAGTGCCCTGACCCGTCTATGCAGCAGGTTGTGACGTTAGTGAAGCAATGTGCAGCGCGTGACATAACCGTGATGATCGAGGGAGAATCCGGCACCGGGAAAGAGCTCGCGGCAAGCGCAATTCACGGGTTAAGCTCTCGGAACGAGCATAGGTTAGAAGTGGTGAATTGCGCGAATCAGAATCCCCATCTTGTGGGTAGCGAACTCTTTGGACATGCGAAGGGAGCTTTCACAGGCGCATCTCAAGCGCATGTTGGCTCTTTTGAGAAAGCGCACGGCGGCACCGTCTTCTTGGATGAAGTGGGTGAACTTTCGCTGGAGCTCCAGCCACGTCTTCTGCGAGTGCTTGAGGATCATTCCTTTACGCGCGTGGGAGGCACGGAAGTGTTTCGCACTGATTTTCGAGTGGTCGCTGCGACCAATTGCGATTTGAAGAAAATGGTGAAAGAAAGGACTTTTCGCGAAGATTTATATTTTCGCCTGAATGTCTTTCCCATCGTTATTCCGCCGCTCCGCAAACGACCGAGGGACATTATGCATTTTGCAAAGTATTTTGTCTCAATGTTTTCGACTGGCACGGAGCGAAATATCAAGATCGCGCCTGAGAGTGAACAGATGTTGGTCGCTCATGTGTGGCCCGGGAATGTTCGTGAGCTCAAAAATGTCATTGAACGGGCAATGATATGTAAGAATGGCGAGACGGCGATCCATCCTCGTCATTTAGTGGGGATTGACACCGAAACTTCCGCCTATGCCCCGGACACCCTTGCGGGACAACCGAACGCCGCTGAAGAGCAGCTTCTTGCGGCGGTAACGGCGCTCGTCGGCCACAAGACATATTGGGAGGTGGTGGAGTTGGTTGAGCGCACGATGATCATACAGGCACTTAGGAAATGCGGAGGTCATGTTTCCAATGCCGCCCGAGAACTCCGACTTTCCGAAAGAACTCTCCGCTATATAAAGAAGAAAAACGGAATAAAAAAAGAATAGAACATGCAGTGATCCGTTTCACTGCACACGAGAGCGCCGCCCCGCATCCTGCGGGACGGCCTCTTTAAATTCATCGAATTTCGAGAATACGATATATGCGGGAGCCGTTTTCCGTGGCAATTTTCACGGCATCTCCCTTTTTTCGGTGCATGAGCGCCTTGCCGAGCGGGGAGACATGTGAAATGCGTCCTTTGTCCGGGTTGGTTTCGTGGGGGCCGAGGATTTGGAATGTGACGTGTTTCCAAGCTTGTGGTGAGCCTGCCGAACCATTCGTTTCAAGCACCACCGTCGAGCCGAGTTCCACGATTCCCGAGGTATTTCGCCTCTCGTCGATAATTTGCACCCGTTTCAGCCGCGCTTCGATGCTCCAAATCTGATTGTGCGTTCTCCGAAGCTGGGACTTCGCTTCCTTATATTCCGCATTTTCCGAACGGTCGCCGTAGGCGGCGGTGCGGGCGGTTTCTGTAATAAGCTCGGGAAGTGAAGCTTTCAAGCGCGCGTGCTTGTCGTTAAGTCGCCGGAGGCCGTCTTTGGTGAGATACAGCGGGCCACCTTGTGGTGAGCCCGTCGAACCATCGTCTCGTTTTTGCGGCGTACGCAGTGTTCGCATAGCTTTTTCATTGTACCCCACTTTCCCCTTTCTTATTTCTCTGGTTTAAGGTACGATTGCGCAATGTTTGGATTACGGAGACGTAGTCGGGTTTCTGGATAAAAAATAACAATCACATGAAAGGAACAATCAAGACGCTTACGGAAAGGGGATTTGGTTTCATTGCGCGCGAAGGCGCGGCGAAGGACCTCTTCTTTCACTCCAAGGAATTGCAGGGCGTGGCGTTCGACGAGCTGAAGGTTGGCGATGCCGTCACTTTTGAAGTCGTCGAGGGCGAGAAAGGCCCGAGTGCCACGGGCGTGGCCCGTGATGAGGGTGGTGCGAAGGCGTAGGGAATATCGTAGAGAGTCTATGCACTGACTTTTAACCCCGCCTATCCATGGATAGGCGGGGTGCGGTTTATTCTGCCGCTTCGGGAGTGAGCTTCCTGTAAATCTCGCCGGTGAGTTTCCTGAAAAGCTCCCGCTTTTTCCAGAAAGAGTTGCTTTCGGAAACGTCGTTGATTTTTATCCGGTTCAATTCGATGAGCACCGCGTAGCGATTATGGCCCAAATCAACGCCCGAGGTATCATGCGCATCTTCAAGCCCCTGGTAAATTTGTTTCAGGTGGTTGTACTTGTTGGGGATATTAAGCTCCCGATTGGATTTCAGGCGGGAAGAAAGGCCTTTCGCAAGCGATGCGTTTGCTTCAATGTGTTCCACAAAGTCGTGGATAGCCACGAAGAAGTCAAAACTTGCGGGCGTTGCCGTGATTTTCTGAAACTTTTTGTCCAGGCCGTTTTTTATTTTTGCGGATACTGCCATAGCGCCAGCTTACCATGGTTTCGGCGATTGTGCTATACGCTCTCTATATGCGCCACGAGGTGTTCGATAAACGAATCCCTGCAATCGAACTCGGGCCATGGGAACGCGGTGTGGCCGTTCAGTTCAAAGAGGCGCGGGCCGGCCGAAGGTCCCGAGTACCCCCGAGGGAAGGAGTCCATCCCGATGTCCATCGAGTACATCGGTTTCGGAAACCGGGCGGTTACTTTTTTGTGCACCGCCGCGTAGAAGGAAAGAACTTCTTGGGGGAGTGCGCGTACCGAGAGTTCCCGGATGGCCGCGCCTCTCTGGTAACTTGCGATGCGGCTTCCCGGTTCCGGAATGCGCACATGGGTGAGCGCTATTTTTTCATTAATCGTCACAAGCCGGAGGTCGTGATACGAGTCGCAAATCGAGGAAATCCCGTTCTTTGTGTCTACGAATTCCTGGATGAGTGCGCCTTTTGCAATGGTTGTTTTCATCTCTTCGTCGAGGCAAGCTTCGCTTTTTTCAAAAATTCGTACCCCGGCCCCGTTTGTGCCCGTGTTGGGTTTGAAGACGACGGTGTTTGTGGGGATGCGCTCGACCGCGGAGAAGAATTCCGCCTCCGTGGCTACGGGAATGGTGAGGGGCGAAAATTCCCGGAGATATTCGTATATATCCCGCTTCGACGCGCAGAATTTTTTGAAAGCCGGAGTGTTCGTGATGCCCGCGCGGAGCGTGGTGAAGTCTTCTTGGGGAATATTCCCGAGGTTATAGATTGCGTCGGCGGTTACTTGCGTGGGAGAGAGTAACAGCGCATCATTTTTATACTCGTACACCGGCGCGAAGACATCGTTGCTGCGGTAGCTCCCGGCATCGTACGCGAAAAAAAGATTGTGCCGCGCCGCAAGCTCCCGCGCGAGCTGGCTATAGGTTGCTCCCTTATAGTATCCCGGCGTGAAGGTTTCCCTCTGCGAGCGTTTGAGCCAGAGCACGATGTTTTTCCGCGGGGGCATACTTAAAGGATATCATGCCACGAAACTTGACGATATGAAAAAAATGTGTTTATATTTCTTCCAATCTGGAGAGGGTGATTCCTATCTAGAGAAACAAACTGCAACTTTAAAACCTTCATCGTGCATGAAAATCCAAAAAATTCCTACACCTGTCATAGCGCTGGTGCTTTTCATATTATCCTTTGGTTGCCTGTTCTTGGCCTCTTTTGGTGTGCAACGCCAAAGAGTATTCGCCACAGCAAAAGAGATGGTGTTTGAGGTCGAGGTTGACCTTCAGACACCCCTCTCGACGCTTGCGGAGAAAGCGGGGTTGGGCGGAGCATTCAATATCTTTGAATCTCCGAGGGAAGAACCGCTCTCCTTGACCTCCGTGAGAGTTCACCTTATGTGGGGGGCTGCAGTACTTCCACTCCCAGAAGGGAGCACGAGCGCTACGGCGAGAGATCTTGCTGCGCTCGTAGCCCAGCACCGCAAGGAGATTAGTGAGTTGGGGAAGAACTCCGAACCTGGCGAGGCGGTGTATATCGTGGCGCATGGGTCGGAGCTACGGGACAAGCCGGAAAACGAGGGGGGATCACCAGGTGGGAGCGCATATCCCCGCTATGCCGCCCTGCGGATAGACTCACTGGGAATCTACCCCGCGTACTTTTCGAGCCACTATTCTTCCGAGAGGCCGCTTGGTTCGCCGTTCCCAAGGAAAGTTATCTCCGCTGTTGTTGTGAGGCGGAAGTAATCGTGGAGCGCGGCTCCACTCAATTCGACCCCTGCGTCTTTGCCGATGCAGGGGTTTTGAAATTTTTAGTGGCTCCGGCGGCAGGGCGTCGTTTTCGCTCCTATCGAACGTCGCTCGTCCCACTCGCTCCTTGAAACCCATCGGTTTCAACATCCGCCGGTAGGCGGACTTCCGCCACGGGGAAACTCCCGTTTCCCCGACCCCTTTCCCGTTCGACCCCGCCGCAAAACTAAACCGCCCACGAAAGTGGGTGATTTAGTTTTGCTCCGGCGGCAGGGATCGAACCTGCGACCATCTCGTTAACAGCGAGCCGCTCTACCGCTGAGCTACGCCGGAATATGCCTACGGGACCGCTGAGTCCCGACGCTCCGGTCGGGAGGCCGACTTTCACGTCGGCCCTACGCCGGAATGCGCTTCTATTCTAGCGCGGTTATGGGAGTTTTCAAGTTTTTTCCATTTGGTACTCTAAAGAGGTATGCGTTTCACTCTTGTGGCGCTCGGGGCGGTCATTGCGGCAGGAATTGTTTCTTACGCAACCGTGACAAGATTCGCGGGGTATCCCGTGCCGCTCAAGGAAGCGGGGACGCTCGTTTCGGCGACGATTTCGGATGCGGTGCGCGGTTCGTCGGGGCAGCAGGGCGGAAAACTCTTCATGGAGATTTCGCGCGAGCGTTCCGTGGAAAATGATGTGCCGGTTGTTGCGCCGCAGAAAGCCGTATCCGCAGCGCGCCCGCTTGTCCTGAGCCCGTCGAAGGATCTGAATGTGCCTGTGAAGGCTCTGGAGAGCAAAAGCGTTCCTGCAGCTGCGGTTTTCAGTCTGCCGGTACGCACGGCGCCTGCGGCGGTCGCAGTGGTTTCATCATCGGCGACTTCTTCGCAGGCAATTTCTCTGCCGCCTTCGGGAATTGCTCCGCCCGCGGCGGTGCCGGAGGAGGCTATGGAGGTTTGCGATTTTTCGGAGAGAAAACATCCCACGCACATGGTGCTGTTGAATGAAATCGCGTGGATGGGTTCGCTCTTGCGGGGAGCAGAAGACGGCGGCGGAGGCGCGCAGGCGGAGTGGCTCGAACTCAAAAATAATTCCGGGAGGGACATTGACCTCGCGGACTGGCGCATTGTGAACAAGGCAGGGAAGTTCAAAATAGGCTTCGACTCCGGCGACGAGCTTAAGGAAGGCACATATTTCCTTCTTGAGCGGGGAGATGATGAAACGGTGCCGGAGGCACCCGCGGACAAAACGTACTCCGGCGCGCTCTCGAACAGCGGGGACTGGCTGCGGCTTTTTGATGCGCGATGCAGGCTGGTGGACGAGGTGGATGGCTCGCACGGATGGTCGGCGGGGGACAATGCGTCGAAGAAAACGATGGAGAGGAGCGCGGTTGATTTAAGCTGGAATACGAGCGGCGTGGTGGGCGGGACGCCGCGGGTGCTCAATTCGGCGATGTATACGCGCAATTCTCCGCCCATCCTTACCGCGTCCCCATCTCCGCCATCGCCCGCGCCGTCTTTAGTTTCCTCGCCCCCTTCTTCGCCTTCAAGTTCTTCAACCGCCTCGTCATCTTCCGCGGAGGAAGCTTCGACGCCCACATCAACACCCACAAGCACGCCGCCCGTGGCGTCCGGCGTGAATCACATTGTGGTTGCGGCGGTGCAGATAACGGGCGGCACGGGATTGAGCGGCAATGATTTTATAAAATTGTACAATCCGACCGCGAGCGCGGTTAGCATCGGCGGGTGGAAGTTGCGGAAGCGCGCCCAGACGGGGAGCGAATCCTCGGTGCGGGTGTTCGCCGGAGGGCAAACTATCGCGGCGGGCGGATATTTCACATGGGCGAACTCGGGAGACGGTTTCGCCGCTTCGGTCGGTGCGAATGAATCAAGTACCCAGACGATTGCTTCCAACAACAGCATCGCGTTTCTCAATGCGGACGGCGTGCGTATAGACGCGCTTGCATGGGGCGAGGGACACGTGAACCCCTTTGTGGAGGTGAGCGCGTATCCGGCGAATCCGGAAGGCGGGCAGCGTTTGAACCGGAAAATAGTGGGCGGCGCGGTACAGGACACGGACAACAATACGGCGGATTTTGAAATTCAGTGATAAGATTCGTCAATGTTGGGGAAGTCGGACTTCCCCGAGGAAGTCCGACTTCCTAAAATTAATCCAAGAATGAGCGCAATTTCCCAAAGTCCTCGGATTGTTGTGGTGCTCCACAACATTCGAAGCTTGCATAACGTTGGCTCGATTTTCCGGACTTCCGACGGAGCGGGAGTCGAGAAAATATATTTGTGCGGGATTACTCCTGCGCCTATTGACCGCCTTGGCGTTATCCGAAAGGAAGTTGCAAAAGTGGCGCTCGGCGCGGAGCGGACGGTGCCGTGGGAACACGCGGCGCGCACCGCGCCGCGCCTCGCGCGCCTCGCGCGCGAGGGATGGCACCTCCTTGCGGTGGAACAGTCGCGCGACGCAAAAAATTTATGGAAAGCGTTGCCGCGTCTCCGGAAAAAAAGTAAACTTGCCGTGGTATTGGGCGCGGAGGTGAAGGGACTGCCGCCATCGGTACTCCGCGCGGCGGACGAGGTTCTCGAGATTCCGATGTGCGGCACGAAGGAGTCTTTGAATGTTTCGGTCGCTGCGGGAGTCGCTCTTTTCGCGTTGCGAGGGTAATGGCCGTACTATAAATACAAGATGAACAAGATGAATTGGATTGTTATTGTCATCGTCATAGTCATTGTGGGACTCTTCACGTGGTGGTGGCGCGGGAGAAATGTGCCGCCGAAGACTGTAACGTTCTCGGTGGGAGCAAATCAGTTCACGGTAGAAATTGCGGATACGATACCTCTCCGAGAACGCGGGCTTTCCGGTAGGGAGCGCCTTGAAGAGGGGCGCGGGATGCTGCTCGTGTTCGGCGCTCCCGCGCGCTATGGCTTTTGGATGAAAGGTATGAAGTTCGCGATCGATTTTGTGTGGGTGAATGACGACAAGGTGGTGGGGACGACGGAGAATGTGCCGCCGCCAAAGGGTTCACTTTTTTCGCTTCCTATCTATTATCCGCCGGAGGAGGTGGATATGGTGCTTGAAGTCGCGGCGGGAACGGTTGCGCGGCTGGGGATTCACGAAGGTGATGTGGTAGAATGGGGGAAATGAGTCGTACGCGTATCGCAATCAACGGGTTTGGAAGGATAGGAAGATTGTTTTTCCGTCAGTCATTCGGCACGGCAAAGTTTGACATTGTTGCGATCAATGATTTGGGTGATGTCGAGAATCTTGCATACTTGCTGAAGTACGACACGGTGTATGGGAGATTCAAGGGACAAGTAGCAAGTAATAAGGAACAAGGAACGCTTGTGGTGGGTGGGAAGAAAATTGTGATGTTGCAGGAGAAGGATGCGGCGAAATTGCCGTGGAAGGATTTGGCGGTTGATGTGGTGGTGGAAGCGACGGGATTGTTCGAGTCCTACGAAAAAGCGAAAGTGCACCTCACGGCGGGGGCGAAACGTGTGGTGATTACCGCGCCCGCGAAGGATGCGGACGGGTCGGCGGGCAAAACGGTTCTCATGGGCGTCAATGAAGGTGATTTAAAAGGATGTGCGATTACCTCGAACGCATCGTGTACTACAAACTCCGTTGCATCGGTAATGCAGGTATTATCCGAAAATCCAGGGATTAAAAAAGCCCTGCTTGGTACTGTGCACGCCATGACGAGCACGCAGAATCTTGCGGACGGGCCGACAAAAGGAAAGGATTTTCGGCGGGGCCGTGCTGCGGGAGCGAATATCGCTCCTTCAACGACTGGCGCCGCGATTGCGGTTACGCGCGCAATCCCCGAACTTGAGGGTAAGTTCGACGGGCTTGCGTACCGCGTACCGGTTATCGTTGGTTCGCTTTCTGATGTAACCTTCATTGCAAAGCGGAAAACCTCGGTTGAAGAAATCAACGATATTCTGACGAAAGCCGCCGGGGAGCCGTGCTGGCAGGGGATACTCGCCGTGACGAATGAACAGCTTGTGTCTTCGGACATCGTGGGCCGGACGGAAGCCGCGATAGTCGACCTTTCGCTCACGAAGGTAGTCGACGGGGATTTGGTGAAAGTTCTCTCGTGGTACGACAACGAAGCGGGGTATGTGGCGACATTGGTCAGGCATGTAGAAGCTGTTGCAGCGCTTATATAATTTCTCAATCGGGTTGATTTCTCTTGAGGATTTGATACGCTTTTTGCGCCATAGGTTGCTATGGTTTGGTGCGAAAAGCTCCGCGTCCTGTGCGCACGTGGCTGTGTGTCGGGATGCGGAGCGCAATTTAACAACTTTTTAGGGAAGATTTATGTCTGCAAGACTTAATGAGAGTGGTCCGGACGGATTTCAAGCAAGCTGGGAAGAAAAGTTGGAAGACGGAAGAATTTGGGAGGGAAGGATAAGCGTCCTCTTCCGTGGGTACCGTACACACATTGGAGAGACTGAGCATTTGAGAGGTGCTCGGTGGGACCCCCAAAGCAGATTCCGCTTCAACGAACATCGGACGCATCGGCAATAAGGAGAAGATTTCGAATCGCCCCGCCCTTTAGCGAAAGCTGGAGTGTGCGGGGTGATTTTCATTTTGTCATAGTCATCGTTATTGTCATCGTGGTTTTGCTATACTTCCCCTATGGTTATCTACTTCGGCGCCGACCACGGCGGCTTTGCACTCAAGGAAAAACTCAAGGCGTTTGCGCAGGAAAAGGGGTATGAAGTGGTTGATGTGGGGGCGTTCACCTATGACGAGAAGGACGATTACGCGGATTTTGCCGGAGCGGTGGGGAAAAAGGTGAGTCTGGCATCCGACCAGGCCCGGGGGGTTCTTTTGTGCAGGAACGGCGCGGGGGTGAATATTACGGCGAACAAATTCCCGCACGTGCGCTGCGTTTTGGGATTTTCTTCTGACCAGGTGTACGACGCACGGCATGATGACGACGTGAATGTGCTCTCGATTCCGGCTGACTTCGTGGACGAACCGACAGCGCAAAAACTCACCGAGGTGTTCCTTGCCACTCCTTTTGCGAAAGAGGAGGAGCGTTTCGTGCGCCGGTTGAATAAAATCGCGGCAATCGAGGAAACACTGAAAACTAATAACTAATAACTAATAACTAATGACTGATGACCAATATTTGAATGCCGTTATAAGTCATAAGTTATAGGTTATTAGTATCTATATCCATGGAAGTCCTCCCTTCAATCAATTGTCCCGACGTCGAATGCGCGCGGGAACGTCTCCGTGTACTTCAGGGTGTGGCAGCGTGGGTGCACCTCGATGTGGCCGATGCGCGGTTCACGTTCAACAAGACATGGGGCGACCAACTTTCGTGGCCGATTTTCGGGAAGGGGTTCGGGCTCGAGGCGCATTTGATGGTGGAAGAACCGGAACAGGTGATTGAAGGGTGGCTCAAAGCCGGGGCGAAGCGGCTCATCGTGCACATTGAAGCGGTGGAGGACGCGGAGTTCCGTTCCCAGCCGGAAAACCCTTTGGCGCTTATCCAAAGTATGCAGCGCATATGCGTTGCGGGAGGTGCGGAGCTTATGCTTGGCATCAACTCCGAAACGGCGGTGGAGCGGCTCAAGCCCTATCTTCCTTTTATAACGCGCTTTTTGGTGCTCGCGGTGTATCCCGGTTCTGCGGGGCAGAAATTCCTCCCTGCGGCGCTTCCGCAGATCCGGTGGATACGCGCGAAAAGCCCCGATGCTATAATTGAAGTGGACGGCGGCATCGGTTTGGAAACCGCCCGGCAGGTAAAAGATGCCGGTGCGAATGTCCTTATTGCGGCAAACTTCCTTTTCAGCGAGCAGGACGTTAAGAAAAGGATCGCCATTTTGGAGAATGTTTAATCCGGAGAAAACGTTGCGCGGGCGGCAATTTTATTCCTTTGCCCATAAAGTTTTTTTTGCGGTGTGCGTGTGTCTCCTTGTCGCTGCGGCAGTGGTACTTACAATCGTAATTCGGACGCTTGTCGTGACGCAGGAGGCGCTTGTGCAGCAAAATGTTTCGCTTGGCGGGCAGGTTATCAAGCTCGTTCAAGAAATACAGACGTTGAAGGCGATGCGAGGAAAATAGCTTTCATGGAATCTTTACACGAAAAAACGCTTCAATTTTTGGAAGTTACCGCGAACCGGCTGCGGCAGGATGTGATTCGCACGGTTTCCGGTGCGGGGTCGGGGCACATCGCGGGCCCGCTTGATACGGCCGATATTTTCGCCGCGTTTTATTTTCATATTCTCCGGCACGACCCGAAGCGTCCGCACTGGCCGGACCGCGACCGGTTTGTGGTTTCGTGCGGACATTATTGCCCGGTACTTTACTCGGTGCTCGCGCATGCGGGATATTTTCATGTTGATGAACTGATGACACTCCGGCAGATTGATTCGCGGTTGCAGGGGCATCCGCATCGCGGGGCGCTTCCCGGCGTGGAGACGACTTCGGGCCCGCTGGGCTCCGGAATCTCGCAGGCGGCGGGCATGGCGCTCGCGGCGCGGCTTGATGGGAAAAAATACCGCGTGTACTGCCTTACCTCCGACGGCGAGCACCAGGAGGGGAACACGTGGGAGGGCGTGATGTTCGCGGCAAAGCACAAACTTTCGAATCTCACCGTGGTGGTGGACCGGAACAACATCCAAATTGACGGGTATACCGAGGACATCATGCCGCTCGAGCCCTTCCGCGCGAAGTA